>MDTD01197242.1_pt1 | contig 71474 bp, 67 predicted proteins | sample 811221 | NCBI WGS metagenome assembly MDTD01 (sample SAMN05326646, study PRJNA326480) | marine metagenome | isolation source: seawater | place: Pacific Ocean: South West | collected 2011 | reverse complement strand
TCTGCTGGCGGTGCGGTTCGGCGGCGGCGGGCGGCTGCCCGTGCTGTGGAACATCCGCTGCTCCGACATGGACTTCAGCAATTATGGCCGCGGCACCAGCCAAGGCAGTGCAGCTCCGCGCCGGCCGCCTCCACCGCACCGCCCAGCACGCCGCGGTCGGTCAGGGACAGCACGGTGGGCGCGAACTCGGCCCGGTCCAGCCCGCCCAGCAGGCGCACCAGCGCGGTTTCCGCGCCGCCGCGCTCCAGGCCGGTGATGACATGGCAGACCCGCATCGGCGCGCCGCGCCCCGCGGTGCTCCCCATGATGCTCAATGGCCCGCGCGGCCGGGCGGCGGCGCCAGCAGCAGGCAGCCGCTGGACGACCCCGCCAGCGCGGCGATGCGGCGCCGTGCCGGCAGCGACAGCCGGCCCGCCGCCAGCATGTAGCCGGTATAGAACAGGCCGAGGGTCCGGCACCCGACAAGCTGCCAGCCGCAGCTGCGGAACCGGCGGCGCCAGTAGCGCAGCGAGAAATGACGCAGTTCCTGCAGCGCCGTGCCGGTCTCGCCATGGGGTGCCGCCGCGGCCAGCCGCATCGCCGCGTGCCCGGCGTTGCGGCGCGCCGGCCGCGGGACATCCGGGTCGCGCTGGCCGGTCCGCGGGCCGCGCAGGCGGCCCGCAACCAGCTTCGGCAGCGCGGGATAATGCGCGACGAGCGTCCAGAACCGCCAGGCAGCCGTCGGCACGACATGCAGGACCAGGCCGCCGGGCCGCAGCACCCGCATCACCTCTGCCTGGAAGGCGTCGAAATGCGCCACATGCTCCATGACATGGCTCGAATAGACGAGGTCGAAGGCGCCGTCCGGGAAGGGCAGGCGATGCCCGTCGTAACGCTGTACCGGAAACAGCGGTGCCGCCGGTACGGCCACGTCGACCGCCTTCACCTGGCGGCTGCGCGCGGCCAGAAGCTGGGCCACATGGCCGTCCGCGCCGCCGATCTCCAGCACCGCGGCGTCGCGCAGCGCGAAGCCGGTGGGCAGGATGCCCAGCGCGCCGTCCAGCTCCGCCGTGCGCAGGGCATGCAGGTAGTGCCGTTCCGCGGGGGTGGTCACGGGCGCAAGGTCATCGGGCCGTCGTCACCGGCCCCAGATGTCATCCGCATATCATCCGCCAGCGGTCGGCGCGTCCAGGCGCAGCAGGAATTCGTTGCAGCCCTGTCGCCGCCCGACGGTGACAGTGGCCAGGGGGGTGAAGCCGCGTGCAGTCAGGAAGGATTCGATCTCCGCCGGCCGGGCGACTTCGAACGGCCAGCCGCCCAGCCAGTCGCGCAGGTCGGTCCAGAGCGACATGCCGCGCCGTTCCCGGCGCCCCCGCACCTGCTGCACCAGCCAGCGCAGCCCGACATAGTAGGGGGCGAAGGCGAGCATCAGCGGCAGCCGCAGGATCGGCCAGCCGTTGTACATGCGCTTGATGCGCCGCCAGGCCCGGCTGACCAGGCCCTGGTCGTTGTAGATCGCGACGAAGAACAGGCCGCCCGGCGCGACCCGCTTCGCGGACAGGTCGATCGCCTCCCACATCGCGCCGGTATGGTGCAGCACCCCCCAGGAGCAGACGATGTCGAAGCGGCCAAGCGCCACCAGATGGTCCTCGTCCAGGGCGGAGCCCTGCGTGATCCGCCAGCCGCCGCCCTCTGCCAGATCGGCAGAGCGGTAGCGCCGCCGCAGTTCCTGTGCGCAGCCCACGGCCTCCGGGTCGAAGTCGATGGAAACCACCTCCGCGCCGAGCTGACGGGCCGCCAGGCTGGTCAGCCCGCTGCCGCAGCCGATATCGAGGAAGCTGCGCCCGGCCAGCGGCTGCAGGGCAGCCGGGTCGACCTGCAGGGACCGCGCCAGCGCCTCGCGCGCCCTGGCGATCTGGTCCTCTCCCAGCCCTTCGATGAACCGTGCCCAGTTCCGCCCGAAGGCGAAACGCCGGCCGGTCCGCATCTCATAGGCGTGCCAGGCGGCGACACTCTCGTCGATCGCCGGGATGTCCGCATCCGGACTGTTCACTGGGTTCGCTCCATCATTCGGCAGGGGCCGGCCGGCTCAGTGGATCGTGTCGCCGGCCGCGGGCCGCGCCCGCAGCCGGTCCCGCAATCCGCCCTGCACCCGCAGCGCCGCCAGCGCCGTGGCCCGCGGCGCCGCCGCGGCCAGCACCGGGTCGCTGCCGATATACATGTCCGCCGAGCGGACCAGCGCCACCTTCAGATGCAGTCCCAGTCCCGCGGCGCCAAGCGGGACCAGGTTGCCCGGCCGCTCGCCCGGCGGCAGGGAGCCGCGGCAGGCCAGGTCGACGAACAGGAATTCCGGCGATTCCGCCGCCAGCGCCTGCGCCTCCTGCAGGCTCAACTGGGCATCGTCGAGGACATAGACAAGACGCCCGCCGGCAAGACGCGCCAGCAGCAGCTCGCCCTCCCGCTGCGCCCCGGCATAAGGCACCGGCCGCACCGGGGTGCCGCTGTCGCGCGGCAGCGCGCGGCCCCACAACGGCAGGTCCTCTGCCAGCGCCGCCTGGTCGAAATAGAAGCCGATGGAGCGGATCGCGGGATTGGCCAGGGACGCGGCAAGGATCGTCGCCGGCGCCGGGCGGCCGGCGTCCGCCGCCGCGGATCCCGCGCTGCCGCAATCGACCACCAGGTCGGCCGCGCCGGGCCCGGCCCGCAGCAGCTGCGCATAGCCCGCCTCGGCATCGGACAGGTCGAACCTGCGGTGCAGCGCGCGGTCGCGCCGAAGGTCGATCCGCCGCAGCACGGCGCCGATCGCCAGGAACACCAGGCTGAAGGGAAAGAACCGCAGGCGGCGGGCGATGCGCAGGCCCAGGTCCAGCACGGGAACCAGCAGGCGCTTCATGGCCGGTGTTCCCGCCGCATCCGGCGGCGGTCAGGCATCGCCGCCATCCGTCCGCCGGCCCGCCAGCTCCGCCACCTTTTCCCGCAGCAGGACGAATTCCTCCATCAGCCTGTTGCGGTCCTCCTCCTCCCACAGCAGCCGCTGGTGCGCGGCGCCGAAGGGATAGTGCGCCGCGCCGACGGGCACTTCGACATAGCGGGCGAAGAGATGCTCGATCTTGGTGATCAGGTAGGGCCGGTCGGCAAAGGTCGCCATCGCGGCAAAGCCGCTGGAGGAGCCCATGAACATGTCGGCCAGGGTGACCAGGGCCAGTTCCTCGCCCAGGCCCAGGCCCTCGCGCCGCGCAATCCGCAGGTTGGGCAGGCGCAGCAGGCGCCGGTCCCATTCGCCATAGCCGCCCAGCAGCAGGAAAAGGGTGTCGGGATGGCTGCGCGCGACCCGGTCGAAAAAGGCATACCATTCCGGCAGCGGGGCATCCCGGAACAGGTTCGCCGGCAGGGGCGCGCGGACGCTCTGGCGCAGGTTCACCGCGACCGTGAAGCGATCCGCCGCGACCTGGCGCAGCCAGGCGCGGGCGGCACCCTCATGGCCGCGCGGCGCCTGGAGCCGCGGCAGGAAGCCGTGCTTGCGCCAGAAGGCATTGATCCGGAAGTGCGAGACCTGGTCGAGCTTCCGGTTCAGGTGCTGCCACAGGCTCGGCCACATCGGGCGGCGGAAGCCGTCGCGCCACAGGAAGCGGTGGAAGGTGGGCGCATCCCGCAGCACCTTCAGGCTGCGCAGGCCCGGCGTGCAGAGAAAGCCTGGGAGCAGCTGGTCGAGTGCCGACGGCGCCGTCAGCGCCGTGATGAACGGCTGGTAGCGGCTGCTTGGCCGCTTCGGATCGATGAACAGCACCTGGTCGACGCCGCCGCAGCCGCGGTCGACGGCCAGGCAGGCCAGATTCATGCTCCAGGTCAGCGCATCGCCCAGCGCATAAGGCCCGTAGGAGAAATCATAGACCCCCAAAGCAACCCTACTCTGGGCAACCGCTCCGGGACGGACTGGTCCTGCCTTCTCCTCAGGCGCCATCACCGCCCCGCCCGGCAAGGCCGGAGGCCTGGCGCCGCAGCCAGCGCCGGACACCAAGCGGCGCCAGCGGCCGCAACCCGTCCCACAGGCCGCGCGCCCCCATGCGCAGCGCCAGATGCGCGGTCAGGTAGCGCCGTCCGCGCGGATCGGCCAGCAGCCAGCCCAGGCCCCGCAGCGAGAACTCCGTCATCAGGCCGGAGCGCCGGAAGAGCGGCGCCACGTCGGCGAAAGCCGGTTCGGAGAGCATCTCCAGAACCCGGTCGGTCAGCGCCCGCTGGGCACCGGCGTCGCGGACACCCTTCGCGGAATAGGATTGCGGCGAAACCCGGAACCAGGCCAGGCGGCGCGGGACGTAGCCGGCGCCGTGGCGATAGGCCAGGACGTAGTTCACCCACCAGTCGGCATACCATTCCAGGTCTTCCGCGAAACCGCCGAGTTCCAGCAGGCGGTCGCGCCGGTAGACGGCGGTGTTGGAGGAGATGGTGAAGAAGGCGCGGCGCATGATGGCGACCATCCGCTCCGCTTCCAGGTAGGCGGGTGCCGCGCTCAGATAGAGGGGGAATTCGCGGATCACGCCGCTGTCCCCCAGCAGCTCCGCCGGGTCGGAGAAGGCGAAGGCCGCCTGCGGGCAGGCATCCAGCAGGGCCAGGCTTTCCGCCGCGAAATCGGGACCGACCAGGTCGTCGGCGGCGGAGAAGCAGACATAGTCGCCGCGCGCTTCCGCCAGGCCGCGGTTCATCGCGGCGTTGACCCGCCGGTTGCGGTCCTGGCGCAGCAGCCGGATCCGGTCGTCGCCGGCCTGCAGGGCGGCGATCACCGACAGGGAATCGTCGGTGGAGGCATCGTCGACGACGATGACCTCCAGCGGCGGCCGGCGCTGGCCCAGATGCGCCGCCACGGCCGTTTCCAGGAAGCGGCCATGGTTGTAGTTCGGGATCACGACGCTGAGCTGCCCGGCGCAGCCTTCCGGCTCCGTCATGACCTCTCGCGGAGCCGCTCCGCCACCGTTCCGGCGCTCACGCCGACGGCGGAGCGGGTGTCAGAAAGGGCCGGTGAAGCTCGAATCGGGCACGTCCAGGAAATCGCCCGGATTGATCTCCATCCGCTCGCCGTCGGGGCGGCCCATCAGGCGCCGCGCGGCGACCACGATGTCGTCGGGCTGCGGGTAGTAGTAGTTCGACAGCGCCCGGCTGGTCGGGGTCGGCAGGTCCGGCAGGGTGATCCGGACCGGCGCCTCCTTCAGGTCGCGCAAGGCCCCTTCGACCACCCGGGCGACGATCTCGCCGGCGAAGCCGACATTGCGGCAGCCGGTATCGGCGGCGATCAGGCGGCCGGTCTTCTTCACGGATTCCAGGATCGGCGCGGCATCGAACGGGTTCAGCGTGTGGACGTCCAGGATCTCCGCGGAGATCCCCTCCGCCGCCAGCCGGTCCGCCGCCTTGGTGGCCTCCAGGGTCATGTAGGAGGTGGCGGCGATGGTGACGTCGGAGCCTTCGCGCAGCCGGGTGGCGGCGCCCATCGGCAGCTTGTAATACCCCTCCGGCACATTGCCGTGGATGCTGTAGAGCCAGCGATGCTCCAGGCAGACCACCGGGCCGTTATCCTCGATGGCGGAAATCAGCAGCCCCTTCGCGTCATAGGGGGTGGCCGGCATGATCACCTTCAGCCCCGGCACATGCGCGAACCAGGACTGCAGGCTCTGGCTGTGCTGCGGACCCTGGCCCCAGCCGCGGCCGACGACGCAGCGGATCACCATCGGCGCGATCGCCTGGCCGCCGAACATGTAGTGCCACTTTGCCGCCTGGTTGACGATCTGGTCCATCGCCAGCATCGCGAATTCCAGCCGGATATGGGTCATGATCGGCCGCATGCCGGACAAAGCCGTGCCCAGCGCCACGCCGGTCAGCCCGGCCTCGGAGACCGGCATGTCGATCACCCGGTCGGGATACTTCTCCGCCAGGCCCTTGGTGGAACCGAAGATCGCCGCCGCATCCGGCGCGCCCAGCCCCATGATGTAGACGGTCGGATCGGCCGCCATGCAGATGTCCTGCGCCTCTTTCAGCGCCTCGACGAATTTCAGCTGCCGTTCACTCAAGGCCGGTGTCCTCGTTTCTCGGTGACGCGCCGTCAGGACGCATAGAGATAGGTGTCGAGTTCGCTGCGCGCCGGGAACGGGCTTTCCCGCCCGTAGTCCAGCGCCGCCGCGACCTCGTCGCGGATCTCCGCGCTGCGCTTCTCGATCTCGGCCGCATCGGCCAGGCCGCGATCCATCAGGCGCTTCGTGTACATCGCCAGCGGATCGCGGGACTTCCAGTCGTCCAGCTCGCCCTCGGGGCGGTAGCCCAGATGCTCGTCGTTCAGCGGCCCGCAATGTTCCAGCCAGCGATAGGTGGCGAATTCCAGGAACACCGGCCCCTTGCCGCTGCGGGCATGGGCAAAGGCCTGGCCGGTCAGGCGATAGACTTCGTCCGGGTCGTTGCCGTCGCCGCCCAGCGCCAGTGCGCCATGCGCCGCCGCCAGGTCGACCAGCTTGCGCCCCGGCGGCTGCCGCACGTCGAGCGCGGACAGCACCGAATAGAGGTTGTTCTCGCAGACCATCACCACCGGCAGCTTGTGCAGCACCGCGAAGGCCAGGCTCTCATGGAAGACCCCAGTCTCCGCCGCGCCGTCGCCGAAGAAGATCACCGTCAGGGTCGGCTCCTTCTTCAGCACCGAGGCGAAGGCGCAGCCGACGCCGATCGGGATCGTCGCACCGACGACCGGCACCGCGCCGATGAAGCCGACATTGTTGTCGACCAGGTGCATCGAGCCGCCCTTGCCGCTGGCGCAGCCGGTGGCCTTGCCGTACAGCTCCGCCACCATCGCCTTCAGGTCGCCGCCCTTGGCAAGGTAGTGGGCATGGCTGCGATGCGCCGAGGTGATCTTCTCGTCGACCGTCATCTGAGAGCAGACGCCGACCGCCACCGCCTCCTGTCCGATGGAGAAATGCGTCGGGCAGCGCATCAGCTGCTCCTTCGCATAGACCTCCGCGATGCCCTGTTCGATCAGGCGCACCCGCAGGATGCCGTCCAGCATCCTGCGCGCGGCCTCGGGCGGCACCTGGCCGCCAGCAGCGTTATCGGCGGCAGTGATGGCGTCTGCACTCATTGCGGCGTTCCCTCAGTTCGGCCGATCAGGCCCGCAGGGTGTAGTCGGTGGGCCAGGTCTTCAGCTCGTCGAAATAGGTCTTGCCCCAGTTCACCATGTCGGCCAGGCCCTGCTCCCAGGTGATCTCCGGCTCCCAGCCCACGTCTTCCTTGATCGCGGTGGAGTCCAGCCAGTAGCGGCTGTCCTGGCCCAGGCGGTCGGCGGTCACCTCGCAGAGCTGGTCGAACGGGATGCCCAGCGCGTCGGCGGTCAGCTCCACCACCCGGCGGATCGAGGTCGGCTCCTTGGGCCCGGCATTGTAGATCTTGCCCATCGGCGCCTTGTTGGCGACCAGGTGGATCGCCCGCGCCAGGTCGGTGGCGTGGATGTAGGACTTCTCCGCGCGGCCGCCGCCATGCAGCGGCAGCTTCTCGCCCTTCAGGCCCAGCACGACCGCCTTCGGGATCACCCGGTGCAGCAGCTGGCCGGGACAATAGGCATTCGACGGCCGGATCACGTTCATCGGGAAGTTCAGGAACTTGTGCACCGACATCAGGTACATGTCGAAGGCGACCTTCGACGCCGCGTAGGGGCTGGACGGCTTGATCGGCTCGTCCTCCTTCGCGGCATGCTCCACCGAGCCGTACATCTCGGAAGTGCCGATCTGGATGAAGCGCTTCATCCAGTCGCGCTTCATCAGCTCCTCGGAGAACTTGGCCAGCGCCATGGAATTGGTCTCGAAGAACCGCCAGCTGTGCTTCCAGCTCACCGCGCCCTCGCCCTGGGCGGCGTAGTTCACGATGACCTCGGGCTTCACCTTGTCCAGCAGCTCCAGCAGCAGGTCCATCTCATAGGTGATGTGATAGGCGTGGTAGCTGTAGCGGGGATCGTCCTTGCCGACATTCAGGGTGAAGGGCTCCGGCCGGGCCAGGTTGCGGCCGACCGAGACCACGCGCTCCACCTCCGGCTGCTCCAGCAGGTACTTGGAGGTGTGGATGCCGAAGGAGCCGCCGCCCCCGATCACTGCGTACGACTTGATCGTCATGGATATCCCCGTCTGCTCGATGGTGTGGGTGATTGGGTGTGGATGTTCGGATGATGGCCCGCCCGGCCCGGAACAGGCCGCGCCAGCCGGCTTCAGGTCTTCGGCGCGGCCTGGTCGCCGAAATCGGTCCAGTCCGGATCCGGGTCCAGGATGGTCCAGTGATAGTCGCCGACATAGCCGGCCTCGGCGAACAGCTCCCGCCACTGGTCGGGCCGCAGGAAGGTGAGCGCGGTCAGCACCCAGCCCTGGAAGATCTCGCGCTCCGCCTCGTTGTAATAGGCGTCCAGCTGCACATAGGTGCGCCCCGGGGCGGAGACCCGCTGCAACTCCTGCAGGGCGGCGATCAGCCGCGGCCGCTCCAGGTTGTGCAGGGTGTTGATCGACAGCGCGACGTCGAAGCTGCCGTCGGCGAAGGGCAGGCGGTCGGCGGTGGCAACACCGAGGCGGCCCCGCGCCTCCGGCTCGCAATGGGTCGCGCCGTAGTGGGAGATGTCGACGCCGAACACCTCCAGCCCGGGACAGGCGCCCATCAGGTCCTTCACCAGGAAGCCCTTGGCGGAGCCCACGTCCAGCACCTTCATGCCGGGCTTCAGGCCGAAATGATCGACGATGTCCTTCGCGATCGGCACCCAGCGGCCGTCATAGCGGTAGCCGCCATAGCCCGTCTCGCGTGCGCCGTCGAAATAGTCGCGGCCGAACTGGCGGGCCAGGCGCACATTCTCCGGATCCTGCGAGCGCGGCTTGTCCAGCTTGCGGCGCGCGCGCGGATACTGCCGGAGCAGGTTCACCTCGGCCATGTCAGGCGGCTCCCGTCATCAACTCTGGTCCTCAATTCTCATGCGCCGCCTTCATGCCGGCGCATCTCGTCATGCGCAAGCGCCAATCCCCGCGCCAGCGGCAGCATGCGGAAATCCGGGAAGGCGCGGCGCAGCGCGGTGACGTCGAAATGCCGATGGGTGACCGGCTGCATGCGCGGGCCGCCGGCGATCTCCACCGGCGCGTCGAACCGGGCAGCGACCATTTCCGCCAGCCGGCGATAGCTGACCGAGCGCCCGGTCGCAATGTTGAGCAGGCCCGCCGACCGCCGGCGCAGGACCGCCAGGATCAGCCGCGCCACGTCGCCGACATAGACATGGTCGCGCATCTCCTCGCCCTCGCCGAACAGGATGATGCGGCCGTCCGCGGCCGCCATCCGTCGCAGCCGGTTGGGGCCGTAGGAATTGTGCGTGTCGCGGCCGCCATAGATCAGTGTCGCCCGCAGCACCGCCAGCGGCAGGTCGATGCGGGTCGCCAGGTCGCGCACCAGGATCTCCCGCGCCAGGTGCATGGCGCCGTAGGCATCGACCGGCGCGGCGGGCGTTGCCTCGCTGACCAGGGCCTCCCGGAAGGGATAGACGCCGTCGGTCGAGAAGTAGAGCAGATGCGCCACCGGCGCTGCGGCCAGGGCCGCCAGCACCCCCTCGGCGATGGCGAGGTTGGTCCGGAAGGTGCCGGCGTCGCGCCCCTTGTCGGGGGTCAGCGAGGCCAGGAACACCAGCGCATCGTCGGGCCGCAGTTCGGCTGCGAGCACGGCGCCGGCATCCGACCGGGTCAGGTCGTGCGCCGGCAGGTCGACCGGCAGCACCGCCACCCCTTCGCCGGCCAGCAGCTCGGAGAGGGTGCGGCCGATGAAGCCTCCGGAACCGACGATCACGACCCGGGACGGATCGCGCGCTTTCTCCAGTCGATGCGCCAGCACGGCCGGGCGGTCAGCGCGACGACTGGGTCACTCGGCGGCGGCGCGCGCCGGCGCAGCCGCCCCCAGGTCGACACCAAGGGTCTGCAGGTCCAGACCGGCCGCCTGCGCCGCCTTGCGGTCCAGGACGGCATAGGGGTCCAGCACCAGCCGGCCGGACATCCGGGCGGCGATCTCCGCCGGGCCAATCTCCCGGAACGCGGGCCAGGGCGTCATGATCGCCAGCACCTCCGCCCCCTCCAGCGCGGCCAGCGCGCTGTCGGCACCTTCGATCCGCGGGTGGAAGGCGGGATCGGCCTTCACGACGGGATCGAAGGCCTGCACCCGGAACGGCCCCAGCGCGGAGAGGAAGGCCAGGCTGGGCGAGTTCTTGGTGGAATGGGTGTCCTGCTTGTAGGCCAGCCCCCAGACCGCAACCACCGGATCGGCATCGGCGACCTGGCTCAGCAGCACCTCGTGCAGGCGGCGCAGCGGCCAGTGCCGGCGGTACTGCGAATTGGCGATCATCGCGCGGATGAAGCCGGAATCGGTGCCGTAGCGGTCGGAAAAGCGGCAGACCGTCGCCAGGTCGCGCTCCAGGTTGCCGCCGGCAATGCCCAGGCCGGGCGCCAGGTAGGAATAGGGACCGATGCGCCGGTCCAGCTTCAGCGCCGGCACGATCTCCGACCAGTCGGCGCCGATCTTCTCGCACAGCTCGCCCAGGGTGTTGGCGACACTGACCGAGGCAACGAGGCAGACATTGATCGAGATCTTCGCCAGCTCCGCGCTCTCGTAGCGCATCGGCAGGATCGGGCAGTTGTCGAAGGCGGCCAGGTAGGTCGCCAGTGCCGGCGGCAGCGGCACCTCCGGGTCGTCGCAGCCGACGATGAAGCGCTCCGGATACATCGCCCGCTCGATCGCGCGGCCGAAGATCAGGGTCTCCACCTGGTAGTACTTCACCGCGCCGGGCCGCGGCAGCGGCCGGGTGAAGCCCGGCGATACCTGGCTGAGGATCACCATCACCGCGTCCGGCCGCATCGCCTTGTCGACGACGGCGATCAGGGCCTCCAGCGGGCCGGTGTCGCTGGCCCCGGCATCGTCGGTCGGCACGTCGGGGGCGACATAGACCAGGTCGCAACGCGCAAGATCGGCCGGGTCCGAGGTGAAGGCGATGCGGTCGCGGTTCTTCGCCAGCAGTTCCGGCAGCTCCGGCTCAACAACCGGCAGCTCGCCCTTCCGCAGCGGTGCGATGCGGCTCTCGTCGGGATCGAAGCAGACCATGTCAAAGCCCAGCTCCGCCGAGGCCACGGCGGAGTTGAGGCCCAGATGTGTCATGCCGGCATAGCCGACGACAGGCTTGGTCGCGGTCATACGTAACGTGCTCCGAGATCTCGTGGTGTTGTGCTCGCGACCTGGCTCAAGCCGTCGTGGCGGGCGGCGGCGGAAAGCGGCTCAACGCCTCGTCCGCCAAGTCCTTCAGCTGCCGGTTCAGCCACAGGTCGTTGTCGATATTGCCGGCGCCGGTACCGCAGAGTCTCTTGAAATGGGCATATTCCATGTCCCAGGTCGGATCGGGCTGCTCTAGGGTATCAAGACTCTCCTTGGGCCGTCCGGACGGCAGGACACGCTTGCGGACAGTCAGCGTGGAGGGCCCCCATTTGCACAAAGATTCGATATGCGCCGAGCCCTTCTCCGCGAAGATGTCCGTGGTGTGGTGGTTGCGCCAGGACAGCAGGGTCATCTCGAGCTCGAAACGAGGTCCGCGGCCGTCGTGCGGCTCGCCACCGACGACGACATGGTCGAAGGCACGGTTCTCGTACCGGTCGGCGGAGATGATGCGGAAGTCGTAGTCCGGCCGTTCGAACCAGAACAGCAGGGTGTCCAGCAGATGCGAACCCAGGTCCGGCAGCACGCCGGACCCCTGGTCCCGCCATTCGGAGTTGCGCACCAGCCGCGCGGTGCCGTTGCCGTAGAACATGCGGCAGCGATAGATCTCGCCCAGCTCTCCGGACGACAGCACCCGCTTCATGTTCACGAAATGCGGCTCGAAGCGGTGGTTGTAGGCGGTATAGCAGGTCGCCCCGGTCTTCTGCGCCAGCGCCTTCAGGCGGAGCAGGTCGTCTTCGCTGTCGGCGAATAACGGCTTCTCCACCAGGACATGCTTGCCGTTCTCCAGCAGGTAGCTGAGCAGCGGCAGCTTCACCTCGTCGGGGGTGCAGACCAGGGCCGCGTCGTAGCGGTCCAGCGGCACCTCCTCCACCCGCTTGAAATCGGCGTCCGGCTTCACCGGATCGACGGTCGCGACATTGTCGGGACCCGCCGCCTTGATCCGCTTCGGCCCCTGCACACCCAGGCCGATCGTGATGCACCGCATGCTGCTGCTCTCCCGCCCCTTGGGATCAGGCGTACTTGATCGCCCGTTCCACCGCGTCGATCTTCTGCATCACGTCGCGGGTGGTGATCGGGATATTGCCGTCGCGCTCGCATTCCATCCCGGCGGCGAAGCTGCCCAGGATGGCGCCGATCACCTCGCTGCCGGTGGTCACCATCGACATGGTGGCATAGGCCACCAGCGCGTCGCCGGCGCCCACGGGATCGACGGCGCGGTCGCAGAAGCTCTCGATCGTGAAGAAGGAGCGCGCGTCCTGTGCCGGCCGGTCGCGGAAGGTGATCATGCCGCGATCGCCCAGCTTCAGCATCAGGGTCTTGCATTCCGCCCGGGTGAACAGCTCCACCCCCAGCGGCCGCACGACGCTGTCCTGGTCCGCCAGCGCGAAGCGTGCCTCGCGCTCGTTCGGGGTGATCAGGTCGAAGCCGCGGAAGTCCAGGATATTGCCCCAGCGGCTGGCGACCTGGCTGTCGGCGACCTTGAAGGCGCCTTCCGGGATCGCCTCGATCAGTTCCGGGATCGTGTGCTTGTTGAAGATGCCGTGGCGGAAGTCGGAGAACACCACCGCATCCGCCTTCTCCCGCTGGATCTGCTCGCAGAGCTGGCGGAGGATCTTTTCCGAGATCGAGCGATTGTCCAGGGTGTCGATCTTCAGCAGCCGGTAATTGCCGACCACGATCGCGTTCTTGTTGGTGGTCGGCCGGGTCGGGTCGACGATCGCGGCGCAGGTGATGCCCTGTGCCTCCAGGTCCTTCAGGACCATTTCCTTCTGCGGGTCATCGCCCAGGACGGTGGAGAACATCACCTGCGCGCCGGCGGCCCGCATATGCTTCGCCACCACCGCGGCGCCGCCGATGAAGTCCTGCTTCTCCTCGAAGCGCACGCTCATCGTCGGCGTCTTGGTCATGCCGCCGATCATCGAGCAATGGGTGTAGCTGTCGATGATGGTGTCGCCCAGCAGGTGCACCCGGCTGCCGTCGAACTTCAGCACCGCCTCGCGCAGGTCGTTGAAGGTCAGCCCCTCGCCGTCCATCAGCACCATCAGCTTCTCGTGCGCGATGTTCGGCGGCGAGGTCTCGATGATGTTGGAGGAGGAATAGACGATGTCGCCCGGCGTGTAGATCATCTCGCCGCCGTACGACTCGACGATGTCCGCCTCTTCCTGCGTCTTCGGCGTCAGCTTGCCGTCGACATACTCGTAGCCCTTCGCGAAATAGTCCGGCTGGATCCGCTTCAGGTTGGAGATCGGCGTCGGGTCCTTGTCGACCACCACATAGTCGACCATCTCGAAGGCGGCCAGGTTGATCGCCCGCAGCTCCTCCGGCACGTAGGGCCGGACATTGGCCTTCATGATGTGCTCGTCGGCGGTGACGGTGACCACCAGCAGGTCGCCCTTCGACTTCGCGTACAGAAGGTGCCGGACATGGCCGGGGTGCACGATGTCGAAGACGCCGTGGCACATGATCACCTTCTTGGCGCGCGGCCGCGGGCCGATGATCTCGATCAGTTCTTCCGGCGTCTTCACCTTGCGCCGGTACTGGAACATGCTGTCGGCGTCCATTTGCGTCATCGCCTCCAAGCTCTCTATCTCGTTATGATCTTGTTCTGAACGGGCTGCGCGGTCCTCAGGACGGCGCATTGCCCTTGTCCGCGAGGGTCTCGAACCAGGTCTTGGTCGCCTTCGCGATCGAGTCCGGATCCCATAGCGGGGCCTCGCGCCAGTAGTCGATGTTGGCGACCACCTTGGCGACGCCTTCCTCGAAGCTCACTTCCGGCTTCCAGCCCAGGTCGCGCTGGATCTTGGTGATATCCGCATGGGTGACGTCCGGCTCGCCCGGGCGCTTCGGGATATGCACCGCCTCGCCCTGCAGCAGCGCGACCAGCCGGTTCACAGACTGCGGATTGCCGGCGCCCAGGTTCCAGACCTGGCCGACCTTCTCCGTCCGCGCCGCGGCCCAGAACGCCTTTGCCACGTCGGTGACGAACAGGAAGTCCCGGCGCTGGGTGCCGTCGCCGACCACCGTGAAGGGCTTGCCCGCCAGCTTCTGGCGCAGGAACACGCCGAACACCGCCCCATAGGCGCCGGAGGTCCGCGACCGCGTGCCGTAGGCATTGAAGATGCGGACCGAATTCACCGGCAGGTGATAGACGTCGTGCCAGTGGAACACCGCCATCTCGCCCTGATACTTCGACAGGGCGTAGGGATATTCCGGCCGGATCGGGTGGTTCTCGTCGGTCGGCGTCTGCGCCAGCCCGTAGCAGGACGACGAGGCCGCATAGACGAACTTCTTCACCGTGCCGGCGGCGCGGGCGGCCTCCAGCATGTGGACCGTGCCCATGACGTTCGCCGACATGTACTCCATCGGCCGCTCGATCGACGGCACGATGTCGCCGATGCCGGCGAAGTGGACCACGTAGGAGGCACCCTCCAGCAGCTTGTCGCCGGGCTGGACGGCGCGGACGTCGCGCTCGTCCAGGACCACGTCCGGGTTGGATTCATGCTGCTCCAGGTTGGCGGCCCGGCCGCCCACCATGTTGTCGATCACATGCACCCGGTAGCCGTCGGCGACACAGAGGTCGACCATGTGGCTGCCGATGAAGCCTGCGCCGCCGGTGACGACGACGAGGGGCTTTTCCGCCATTCTATCGATCCCGCCCTACATGATGCCCTTGGACTTGAGCACCTTCACGTTGTGATAGCCCTCGTCCGTCATGGAATTCGGCAGCTTGCCTTCCTTGAAGGCCTTGCACAGGTCGCGCACCGCGTCGCCGATATTGCGCTTCGGGGTGAAGCCGAGCTTCTGCTGGATCTTGGTGGAGGTGATCCGGTAGGAGCGGATGTCGTTGGTCGGCGTATGCTCGATCTCGATCGGCGCGCGGTCGGGGAACTCCTCCTCGACCACCTTCTTCACCTCCAGCGCGATATCGTCGATCGACTGGTTCTCGTAGCCGGCGTTGAAGGTCTCGCCCTGGATCTTCTCGTCTTCCAGGGTCAGCAGCAGCTTGTACAGGTCGCACATGTCCTGGACATGCAGGTTGGGGCGCTGCTGGGAACCGCCGAAGACGACGATCTTGCCGTTGTTCACCGCATGGTTGGTCAGGATGTTGACCGACAGGTCCAGCCGCTGGCGCGGGGAATAGCCGCACAGGGTGGCCGGGCGGATGGTGACGCAGGTGAAGCTGTCATCGGCATGCTTGAACAGCAGCGGCTCGCACTTGCCCTTGTACTCGTTGTACAGGCTGACCGGCTTCAGGGGATGATCCTCGGTCACTTCGGGCGCGTCGGACACGCCGTAGACGGAGGAGGAGGAGGCGTAGATGAAGCGGTGCACGCCCTGCTCCTTCGCCGCCTTCACCATCGGCTCGAAGCAGTCGTAGTTGATCGTCTTCGACAGGTCCTCGTTCAGCTCGTAGCCGGCATCGTTGGAGATGCAGCCCAGCGAGATCACCGCGTCGATGCCCCACAGATTTTCCTTTAGGAACTTCGTGTCGCGGATGTCGCCCTGCACGATCCTCAGCCGGTCCTGCGGCTTCAGCTCGCAGCCGTAGTACATCGTGTCATAGACCAGGACGTTGTAGCCGAGCTCCAGCAGCTGCGGCGTCAGCAGGGTCCCGACATAGCCGGCACCGCCGGTGATCAGCACGTTCCGAATGGGCTTCACGTTCGTCTTCCTTCACGGGGTCGCCGCGGACCGGTCCGACCGATGGCGGCGCAGGGGCTTGCAGTCAGGGGCGCGGCGACCGCGCCCGGCGTCAGGCTCCCGGCCGGGCGGCCTCAGCCGCCCGTCGGGGCATTCGGGGGGGAAGGCGGCGGTCCCGGTCGGAACCGCCCCAGATGGCAGGCCGACGGGCGGCTGCCTACTCGGCCGCCTCGGCCTTGCCGGTCTCGATGCTGTAGCCGGCGGCCATGGCGTCCTTGTGGAACATCTCCACCGTCTCCAGCGAGAAGGCGTCCAGGTCCTTGCCCACGGTCTTCAGCTTGCCGAGGATGTCGTTGGTGACGGTGATGATGCCGCAGCCGACCTCGTCCGCCTGGAGGATGTTCAGCACCTCGCGCGGGCTGGCCCACAGCAGCTCGGCCTTGGGCCGCGCCCGCAGCACCTCGTGGCATTCCCTCATCAGCGGCACCGGGTCGACGCCGGCATCGGCCACCCGGCCGGCGAAGACGGAGACGATCGCCGGGGTCTCCGGCGCCAGGGCCTCCGCGATCGCCTTCACCTGGTCGACGGTGAACACCGCGGTGATGTTCAGCACCACGCCGGCCTTCGACAGCTTCGCGATCACCGGTCCGGTGAAGACGCCGCGGGTGTTGGTGACCGGGATCTTCACGTTGACATTATGGCCCCAGGTCGCGATCTCGCGGCCCTGGGCCTCCATCTCGTCCAGCTCGTCGGCGAACACCTCGAAGGAGATCGGCCGGTCCGGGATCGCCTCCAGGACCTGCTTGGCGAAGGCCTTGTAGTCGGTGACGCCGGCCTTCTTCATCAGGGTCGGGTTCGTGGTGAAACCCTTGATGTGCGGCTGGGCGTACATTTCCTTCATGCCGGCCAGGTCGGCCCCGTCGGCGAAGATCTTGACCTTCAGGTCTTTCAGGTTGGGCATCGTCCGCGCTCCTCGCTTTTCGGCTCTGCGGCCTTTCCGCTTGCGCCAGTCCTCGGCGGTCAAACTCAAGATGATGTCCGCGGCCTGCAACAGGTCCGCGCAGACGGCATCCGGCACCTTCAACGCAGGTTCCGGCCAGCCGTGGTTCACCAGGATCGTGTAGCAGCCGGCATTCTGGCCGGCGCCGACGTCGCGCCAGCGGTCGCCGACCATGATGCTGGCGTCCAGGTCGATGTCGAATTCCCGCGCCGCCTCAAGCAGCATTCCGGGCTTCGGCTTGTAGCAGGTGCAGGTCGGGCCGTCCTCTTCCCAGCACACCTTGATCGCATCCAGCGGCAATTCGGCGCGGAGGCGGTCGTGCATCGCTTCGACCGTCCCGCGGGGCTGCATGCCGCGGGCGACATCCGGCTGGTTGGTGGCGACGATCAGCAGATAGCCGGCTGCCTTCAGCCGCTGGCAGGCCTCCGCCACGCCCTGCATGATCTCGAACTGGCTGAGATCCAGCGGCGGGCGCGGCTTGCCGTCGGCAAGGAAGGCCCGGTTCAGGACCCCGTCACGGTCGAGGAACACGGCGCGCTTCATCGGGCGCTTTCCTTCCCTGTCGCGGCAGATGCGGGCGGGGGGCGGCTCAGCTGGCCGCGGCCACGGCCGGCTGCGTCGCGCTCTCCCACTTGGTGCCCTTGGTCTGCAGCACCGGGTGCGACACCAGGCAGTGCCAGACCACGGCCTGGAAGGCCTCGGAATGGGGCGTGATCCGCTCCGGCACCGGCGCCGGCACCACGACGACCGCGTCGCCGACCTTGGCGGTATAGCCGGTGGAGCGGCCGACGATGCCGAAGACCTTCATCTTGCGGGCCTGCGCCTCCTGCACCGCCTTCACCAGATTGGCGCTGATGTTGCGTTCCGCATCGCCGCCGCCGACGGAGAAGACCAGGATCGCGTCCTTCTCGTTGGCCTTGGACACCGCCATCCAGGCGGCGAAGACCGTGTCCCAGCCTTCGTCGTTGGTGCGCGCGGTCAGCTCCGACACATTGTCGGTGGGGGCATAGGCCTCCACCCCGCAAAGCTTCCGGAAATCGTTCACCGCATGGCCGCAATTGCCGGCCGATCCGCCGACACCCAGCAGGAACAGGCGGCCGCCGCCTTCCCGCACCGCGGCGATCCCCTCGGCGATCTTCTCGATCATGCCGGTGTCGATCTCGCTCGCGATCTGCGCGGCTTCCTTCATGTATGTGGCTGCATGGCCCATTGTGTCATCTCCCGACCGAAGAACCGTTATCCGCAATCCCACCCGCCGTCGCGCGCCTTATGCCGGCGCGTCGCAGGCCCAGTACCTGTCGATGGTCGCTGTCAGCGACCGTACCTGCGCATCGTCCGGCGCCGGGGCGCCGGTGCCCGACGGCAGCAGGAATTCCTGCCCCAGGGTGAGCCGGGCGCCGCTGCGCGGCAATGACACATGTTCATCCGTTTCCACCGGACGGCCATGATCGCGGGTCAGCCGCCGCAGCGCCCGGTGCCCGATGCTGGCCCCGCGCCGGCGCAAGGTGCCGGCAGGACCCGGCTGCCAGGGGCGAAGGTGCCGGCCGCGCGCGCGGCCCGCACCGCGCGCCCATTTCCGCCAGACCGCGGCCAGGGCCTCGCCATCGGCCGCATTGTCCCGCCGTGCCGCGATCAGGTCGTCGACCGCGCCGGAGCACAGGAAGCCGCCCAGATAGCGCAGCAGCAGCAGGTCGAAGCGCGCCGCCGCCGGCCCGTCGCCGGGCACCGCCAGCACCTGCGCCAGGATGCCGTCGCGAAAGCCGCGCATGCCGTCGACCAGCCGCATCGGCGCCCGCGCCATGATCTCATGCGGATGCCAGTCGCTGAACCCCGGCAGGTCGACGACAAACCGCCCGTAGCCCCATTCGTTCCGCCGCCCGATCGGCCCGGCCGCGACGCTCGCCACCGACAGCCAGAGCTCCTGCCACAGCGGCTCGGCCGTCGCCGGCATCGCCGCGAACGCAGCCTGCAGGGCGGCCCGGCGGTAGACCGCGTAGAACGGCGCCTCGTAGGCGCCGAACAGCGCCTCCAGCCGGTCCCAGCGGTCCGGCGCCGACAGGTTGTCGCGCCAGTAGGCCGCCGATTCCAGCGCCAGCCCGTCCGGCCGCTCCGCCAGGTAGAAGGAGCGTCCCTGCACCGCCACCCGGCCGTCGCCGGGATGCGCCGCCAGGTCGCCGGTCGCCGCGTCCAGCGCCGCCGGCACGACCAGGTCGTCGTCGGCGCAGAACGAGGCGGTCTCTCCTTCCGCCGCGGCGGCCAGGGCGGCGTACTTCACGAAGGCGGGCATCTCCTCCGGGAAGTCCAGCAGCTCGACCGCCATCCGGTCTGCAACTGCGGCAACCGCCGCCCGGTTCGCCGCCCGGTTCTCCGGCCGGCTGGAATCGCCGACCAGGACCCTGGCCGCCAGCGGTGCCGCCGCGCCGTCCGGCCCGCCCGCCAGGAAGCGCAGCAGCCGCGCCAGGTCCCGCGGACGGTTGTAGGTCGGGATCAGCAGGTCGTGCTGCATCCCGGCCCCCACAAACGCTGGCCTGTCGTCAGGCCTTGCGGCGCAGCCAGGCGTCCGGCCAGCCGGTCAGGTTGCGGTCCAGGTCGCTTTCGTTGAAGTCCCATTCCGGCTGCACGATCTCGAACTCCGGATGCGCCGCCGCGAATTCCCGCGCCGCCGCGGCCGGATTGTCGTCCTTCCAGTCCGGCTGCCCGCGCGGCACGTCGTGCAGCACTTCCATCAGCCCGTCGGTGGCGACGATGTACGAGCCAGGGGTGACCAGGTGGTGATAGGCCTGCAGTTCCTTCGCCACATGCCCCTTGGTGTGGTTGGAGTCCAGGATCACCAGCACGGTGTCGCCGGGGCGGATCGCCTCCGCCGCCTTGTCGACGATCTCCTTCGCGGCGGAATCGCCCTCGATCAGGGTGATCATCGGCTTGAGTTCGTGCGCCTCCAGCGCGGCGCGGTTGTGCGGCCGGATCTCGATGTCGACGCCGACCACCCGGCCGTCATGCCCCATCGCCTTGAACAGGCTGGCGTAGTAGATCAGCGAACCGCCATGGGCGATGCCGGTCTCGATGATGACGTCGGGCCGCAGGCGGTAGATCACCTCCGCGGTGCGGATCATGTCCTCGGGATGCTGGATGATCGGCCGGCCCATCCAGGTGAAGGTGTAGGAATATTTCTGGTTCCAGCTGGTCTTCATCCAGAGGTCGGCGACCAGGTCGTAGGCCTCGCGGCCGTAGAGGTCCAGCGCCTTGCCATCCACCGTCAGCGACTTGGCGTCGGTGTCGATCTCGATCTTCATGCAGTCCGCATCCCGTGCTTGTTGTCCGCCGGTCAGGGCGTTGCCGCCGCCGACGGCGGGTCCAGTCTCGTCTTCCAGTCCGCTATGCAGCGTTCCAGCCCGTCGCGCAGGCCGGTCTGCGGCTGCCATCCGGTCGCCGCCCGCAGGCGGTCGACCGACGCCACCAGCGCCGGCGGCTCGTGCGCCGGCGCGGCCCGCGCCCCGAAGCGGACCAGGTCCGCGCCGCCAGCGATGTCGGTGATCGTCTCGATCACCTGCCGCAGGCTTGTATCGACGCCGCTGCCGACATTCACCGGCCCTTCCGCTTCCGCGTCCAGAAGCCGCACCAGCGCCTCCGCCACGTCCGCGACATAGATGAAGTCGCGGACCTGCCGGCCGTGGGTGGTCTCCACCACCTCCCCCTTCAGCACCGCCTGGATCACCGAGGGGATCAGCCGGCCCGCCGGCTCGCCGGGACCATAGGGGAAGAACACCCGGGCCCAGCCGGCGCGGCCGCCATGCGCCTGCGCGGCGGCCAGCAGGCCTGCGCCCATCGCCACCTTCGCCCGGCCATAGACGGTGTCGGCCTCCACCGGCGTCTCGCCCTCGCGGCAGGCGGCGCGGTCGCCGCCATATTCGGCACAGGTGCCGACCCCCAGGGCATAGCGCCCGCCGGCGGCATAGAAGGCCGCCGCCATCGCGGCGCCGGCCGACAGCCAGTGCAGGTTCTCCGGCGCCGACCAGAACTTCCCCGGTGTCGCGATCCAGGCCAGGTGCAGCCAGCGCGCCGGCCTGACCTCGGCCATCAGGCCGGAAGCTGCCTTCGGATCGGTCAGGTCGACCGGACGCCAGTCGACACCGTCCTGCCGTTCCGGTGCACGGCCGGGCGACGCGGTGGCGACCACCGGCAGGCCGCGGTCCAGCAGGCGCGCCAGGACGTGGCGGCCGACGAAGCCGGTCGCGCCCGTCAACAGGATCGTGTCGCCGCCCGGCATCGGTTCAGTCGCGGCCGGCGCGCATCGGTGCGGCCAGGCTCTCCGGCGCCAGGCTGTCGAAATCCGGGTAGGACAGGTCCTTGTCGGAAATCACGATCTCGCCCGGCGGCCAGTCGATCGCCAGCGCCGGGTCGTCGTGGCGCAGCCCTGCACCGGCGCCGGGCACGAAGGCGGACCCCATCTGGTAGAACACCTCGGTCCCGTCGGCGAGGGTCTTGAAGCCGTGCGCAAAGCCTTCCGGCACGTAGAGCATATGCCGGTTTTCCGCACTCAGCTCCGCAGCCACCCACTGCCCGCGGGTCGGGCTGCCGGGGCGCAGGTCGACGATCACGTCGTGGATCGCGCCGGCCGTGCAGCGCACCAGCTTCGCCTCCTCGTGCGGCGGGCGCTGGAAGTGCATGCCGCGCAGGGTCCCCCGCCGGGCATTGAAGGAGATGTTGCACTGGACGAAGTCCGGTTTCAGGCCGTGCGCGGCAAACTCCTCCGCGCAGAAGCTGCGCGCGAAGAAGCCGCGCTCGTCGCGGATCGGCTCCGGCCGGATCAGCCAGGCGCCCGCCAGGGCCAGCGGCTCGAACTGCATGTCGGTCGCCCCGGATCGCAGTTCAGACGATCCGCGGCTCGGGCACCGGCAGGATGAACTTGCCGCCACCCTCGCGATAGGCGGCCTGCTGCGCCAGGATCTCGTCGGCGAAGTTCCAGGTCAGCAGCAGGCAATAGTCGGGCCGCCGCTCCAGCAGCACGTCCGGCGAGAGGATCTCCAGGTGGGTGCCCGGGGTGAAGCGGCCCTGCTTCACGGTCGAGCGGTCGACCACATAGTCCAGGGTCTCCGCGCCGATGCCGAAGAAGTTCAGCAGGGTCGCGCCCTTGGCCGAGGCGCCGTAGGCGGCGATGCTGCGCCCCTCCGCCTTCAGCCGCGCCAGCAGCGCCTTCAGCTCCTCGCGCAGGGCCGCCACCTTGTCGCCGAAGCGGGTGTAGTAGGCGGCGCGGGTCAGGCCGATCCGCTCCTCCTCCGCGAACAGGTCGGTCACCGACCGGGCCACCGGCCGGCCCTCATGGCCGACGAAATAGCGCAGCGAGCCGCCATGCAGCGGGATCGCCTCGACATCCGTCAGGGTCAGGCCGTGGCGGGCGACCAGCGCCTGGAACGGCGTCGCGGCGTGATAGAAGAAATGCTCGTGATAGACGGTGTCGAAGGCGCAGCGCTCCACCAGCTCGCGGACATAGGGCGCCTCGATCACCGCCACCCCGTCGGGCTTCAGCACCGCCTTGATGCCGGCGAAGACGCCGTTCACGTCCGGGATATGGGCGATCACGTTGTTGGCGTGGATCACGTCGGCCTGCACACCTTCCGCCGCCAGGGTCGCGCCCAGCTCGCGGCCGAAGAAGTCGACCCGGGTGGTCACACCTTTCTTCTCCGCCGCCGCGGCCACATTGCCCGCCGGCTCGATCCCCAGCACCGGCACGCCGAGCCGCAGGTAGTGCTGCAGCAGGTAGCCGTCATTGCTGGCGATCTCCAGCGCCAGCGAGTCGGCGCCCAGCCCGCGGTCGGCGACCAGCCGCTCCACCAGCCGGCCGGCGGAGGCCACCATGGCGTCGGAGAAGGAGGAGAAGTAGGGATAGTCGGAAAACAGGATCTCCGGCCGCACCGTCTCGGTGATCTGCACCATGCCGCAGCCGCCGCAGAACACCACCTTCAGCGGGAAGCGCGCCTCCGGCTTCTGCAGCTCCGCCTTGTCCAGCAGGGCATTGGCCAGCGGCGTATCGCCCAGGTCCAGCACGTCGACCAGGTCGGCGCTGCCGCAGGAGCGGCAGGCGGTGATCGTCTCGCTCGCCGGGCCGTCGTCGCTGATCGCCGCGATGCTCATGCCGCCTCCAGATAGTCGCGGTACCAGCCGATGGTCTTCTTCAGCCCCTCGTCCAGCCCGAAGCCCGGTTTCCAGCCCAGGGTCTCGCGCGCCTTGGAGGCGTCCAGGTACTGGTGCGGGATCTCGTTGGAGGCCTCGTTGCGGACATCGGGGTCCAGGTTCGAGGTCATGTGGCCCAGGATCCGGTCGACCAGTTCGCGCGCGCTCTGCCGTTCGCCGGTGGAGAAGTTGAACGCCTCCCCCGCCAGGTCCTTCCGGTGGGCGAGCTGCTCCGCCAGGGTCAGGTAGGCGCCGACCGCGTCCTCCACATAGATATAGTCGCGCACCAGGGTGCCGTCGGAGCGGATCACCGGCCGCTCACCGCGCACCACGGAGCGCACGGTGCCCGGCACGATGCGGTTCCAGTTCAGGTCGCCGCCGCCGAAGAAGTTGCCGCAGCGGGTCACGCTCGCCGGCACGCCGAAGCTGCGGGCATAGGACTTGGCGATGATGTCGCTGCAGGCCTTGCTGGCGTCGTAGGGGAACACCGCCTGCAGCGGCGTATCCTCGCGGTAGGGCAGGTCGGTGACCTCGCCATAGGCCTTGTCGGAAGAGGCGAGCACGACTTCCGAGATCTTCGGGTTCAGCCGGCAGGCCTCCAGCAGGCGCCAGGTGCCGGCGATGTTGCTTTCCCAGGTGGAGACCGGATTGCGGTTGGCGATCGGCACGATGGTCTGCGCCGCCAGGTGGATCACGGTGGCGATCTCGTATTCCGCCAGGGCGCGGGTCAGCAGCGCCTGGTCGCAGATATCGCCGCGCACCACGGTGATCCGCTCGATGGTGCCGTCCTTCACCAGGGCGGAGCCCGGCACCCAGTCGCGGACCAGCGCCACGACATCGGCCCGCAGGTCGAGCAGGGTCCGGGTCAGTGCCGAACCGACCAGGCCGGTGGCGCCGGTGACGAACACCCGGCGGTCCTGCCAGAACGCCTTGCGGTCGACACCCGCCGGCTGCGTCGTGATGGTCATGCTTGAGATCCTGCCGCTTCCGCTGCTGCCACGTTCAACCGATTCCCGGCCCGGCCCTTCACCACGTGAGCCAGGGCGCCTTGCCGCTGTCCCAATGCGCCTCCAGCTGGCGCTTGTCGCGCAGGGTGTCCATGCACTGCCAGAACCCTTCGTGGCGGTAGGCCATCAGCTGGCCCTCCTCCGACAGCTGCTCCAGCGCGCTGTGCTCCAGGCTGTCCTCGTCGCCGCCGATATAGTCGATGATGCCCGGCTCCAGAACCATGAATCCGCCGTTGATCCAGCCCTCGCCGATCTGCGGCTTCTCGATGAAGGTCTCGACCTTGCCGGCATCGTCCAGGGCGATGCCGCCGAAGCGGGCCGGCGGCCGCACCGCGGTCACCGTCGCCAGCCGTCCATGCGACTTGTGGAAGGCGAGCAGCGCCTTCAGGTCGACATCGGCCACGCCGTCGCCATAGGTCAGCATGAAGGTCTCGTTGCCGATCCAGTCCTTCAGCCGCTTCACCCGGCCGCCGGTCTGGGTGTTCAGCCCGGTCTCCACCAGATGCACCTTCCACTGCTCCGGCGGGCCGTCATGCTGCGTCGTCTCGCCGGTCTTCAGGTCCAGCGTGTAGCTGCCGCCCAGCAGCTGCAGGTCGAAGAAGAAGCGCTTGATCACCGCGCCCTTGTAGCCCAGCGCGACCACGAACTCCTCGAAGCCGGCGGCGCCGTAGATCTTCATGATGTGCCACAGGATCGGCCGGCCGCCGATCTCCACCAGCGGCTTCGGGACAACCTGCGTCTCTTCCGCCAGGCGGGTGCCGAACCCGCCGGCCAGTAGCACTGTCTTCATCGATCCTCTGCCGCCTCAGCTCTGTCAGTGTCGGTTTCGTGTTCCGGCCCGGGCTGCGGAGCGCCGCCCAGATGCCGGACCTGCCAGGGCAGGGCCGGCCGCACCACCCCGGGGAATTCGCCGCCATAGGCACCGCGGACCGAATCGCCGTCCAGGCTGTCCACCACCTCGAAGGCCACCGCCTCGCGCGCATGGGCATGGACCGTGACCGGCTCCAGGGTGGAGAGGGCCGCATCGACGATCACCAGCCCCTCGGCCAGGAAGTTGCCGGGGATCGTCAGGGTGGCGGCCACCTCGCCCGCGGCCTTCGGCGCCGTGCCGGCAGCTTCCACGCTGATGAACAGGCAGGTGCCCGCCTCGTTGAAGAAATGCAGGTTGGCCAGCGGGCGAACGCCGTCCCGCAGCACCCGGTAGGTGACCTCGATCTCCACCGGCCGGCGGATGTCGACCATGCCGGGCGCCGCGCGGTCCTCACCGGCGCCATCGCCGTCCGGCTGGCGCACCCGCACCGAGCGCAGCCGCGCCACCGCATCGCCCGGCGCGGCGGCCCCGTCCGGCCAGTCCGCCGCCGCCTGGGTGCCGGCATCGCCGCGCAGGTAGCGGGCGACGACCTCGCCGGTCGCGCCCTGCATTGCCAGGCGGCCGCCCTCCAGCAGCATCGCCTGCGGGCAGAGCCGGGTGACCGAGGTCATGGCATGCGACACGAAGACCACCGTCCGCCCCTCCCGCGCCACCGCGTCCATGCGGCCCAGGCATTTGCGCTGGAACGCCGCATCGCCGACGGCCAGCACCTCGTCGACCAGCAGGATCTCCGGCTCCAGGTGCGCGGCCACGGCGAAGGCCAGCCGCGTATGCATGCCGCTGGAATAGCGCTTCACCGGGGTGTCGAGGAACGCCGCCACGTCGGCGAAGGCGGTGATCTCGTCGAAGCGCCGGCGGACATCGCCCCGGCTCATCCCCATGATCGCGCCGGCCAGGAAGATGTTCTCGCGGCCCGTCAGCTCCGGGTGGAAGCCGGTGCCGACCTCCAGCAGGGCGCCGACCCGGCCGCGCAGCCGCGCCTCGCCTTCCGTCGGCGGGGTGATCCGCGCCAGCAGCTTCAGCAGGGTGCTCTTGCCCGCGCCGTTGCGGCCGATCAGCCCGACCACGGCGCCGCGCGGCAGCACGAAGTCGACCTCGCGCAGCGCCCAGAACGTCTTCCGCTCGGCCGCGGCGCCGCCGCCGGGGCGCCCCGCCAGCCGCCGCGCCAGCGCACGCGCGCCGCCGGCCAGGCTGTCGCGCAATGCACCATAGGGGGCGTCCTCACCCAGGCGGTAGCGCTTGCCCAGGCCGCTGGCGCGGATCGCCCAGTCGCCGCCGCCGGCGCTGCCGCCGGCGCTGCCGCCTGCCAGGTCAGATCCGGTCGGCAAAGCGCTGCTCCATCGCCCGGAAATAGGCCAGGCCGCCCAGCAGCAGGACCAGCGTCACGCCAATTCCCGGCAGCAGGATCCAGGTCGCCGCGGGCGCAGTACCCAGCATCGCCCAGCGGAAGCATTCCACCACCGGCAGCATCGGGTTCAGCGCGTAGAGCCAGAGCCAGTCGGCCGGGACCAGGGCCGCCGGATACAGCACCGGGGTCATGAACAGCCAGGTCTGCGCCAGAAAGGGCAGGACGAAACGCACGTCCCGGTACAGCGCATTGGCGGCCGACAGCCACAGCACGGCGGCGAAGGAGACCAGGGCCGCCCAGGCCAGGATCGGCAGGGCGAGCAGCGCCGGCCAGCCCGGCACCGCGCCGTAGGCCAGCATCAGGACGACCAGCAGGGCCAGCGCCAGCAGCGCGTCCAGCAATCCCGCCGCCGTCGCCGATGCCGGCAGCAGCAGGCGCGGCAGATAGACCTTGGTGACCAGCGCCGGATTGTTGGTGACGCTCAGCGCGCCGTCGGTCAGCGCGCGGGAGAAGGTCTGCCAGGGCACCATCGCGGCGAAGGCGAACAGCGGATAGGGCAGGTCGCCGGTATCCACCTTCGCCACCCGGCCCAGCAGGAAGCTGAAGATCGCGACCGTCAGCACCGGCTGCAGCAGCACCCAGGAGATGCCGATGGCGGTCTGCTTGTAGCGGATCGCGACATCGCGGACGACCAGGGCGCGGAACAGGTCGCGGCGCTGCCAGGCCTCCGCCAGCTCGCGCAGGGCCAGGCCGCGCGGCGGTGCGATTCGCGTTTCCTGCGGCTGGGTCAACAGGGTCGGCCGGTGCTTGTCCCGATGGTTGGGGTTGATCCGATGGGGGTCCACCCCTGTCCGGGCCCGGCGGTCGCCGGGTGCCGCGGCCGGCGCGCCACCATAGCTACCGCACTTCGGGTGAAAGCTGCCCGAAGCGCAAACCTCACCTGTCCCGTGCCGCGGCACGTCAGGGGCTCGTCTCTGTTTTCGATCGCTGCCGTCAGGGCCGGACGGAAGGGGATTCGACTGCCCGGCCGGCCTCCGCAACGCGGCGCCGTGATACCGTGTTCATGGCGTGAACGTCAACCGTCTTGGCGGCCCTCGGAAGCGCCCGGCGCATCCGGCGGGACGGACCGGTCAATCCCGCGTGGCGGCGGATGACAAGCCGGCGACGGGCAGGTCACGGCGGCGGCGGTCCTCGCGCCCAAGGATCCAGAACGGCAGCCCCGGCAGCGCCACCAGCAGGCTGACCAGCCCCAGCAGGACGGAGATCGCCACGGCCTGGGTCTCATCCGCCCCCACCGCGGTCAGGAGGCTCAGCGCGGCGACCTCCCGCACCCCCCAGCCGCCGATCGAGATCGGCAGGACGGAGGCGAGGATCAGCGGCGGCACCACCAGCAGGTAGGCCTCGGTCGGAATCGCCGCGCCGACCGACCGGCCCAGCAGCCAGATCGTCACGCCCAGGCTGGTGTAGGAGACCAGGCCGTTCAGCAGCAGGACCAGCGAGGTGCCCGGGCGGAACAGCAGGATGCGCAGATCCTCCGCCAGGTCGTGCGCCCAGCGCACCGTGCGCCGGCGCAGCCAGCCCGGCGGCAGCCGCTTCGCCGCCAGCAGCATCGCGATACCGAGCAGCAGGCCGGCACCGGCGACCGGCCAGAGCCAGGGCGCCGCGCCGATGCCCAGCCGCTCTGCCAGCCAGGGCTCCGCCAGCAGGACCAGGACGACCAGAAGGCCCAGCATGAACAGCCGGTCGGCGGCCACGCTGTGGATCGCCCGCCGCCAGGTCAGGCCCTGGCGCTGGGCCAGCCAGATCCGCACCCCGTCGCCGACCACCGCGCCGGGCAGCACCTGGTTGAAGAAGATGGCGACGAAGTTCAGCCGCAGCGCCTGCGCGAACGGCAGGCTGCCGCCCAGCGCGCGCACGATGCTGCGCCAGCGGATGGTGCCGATGAAGGGCTGCAGGAACAGCTGCGCCGCCGCCAGCGCGACGATCGCAAGATCGGCGGCGGCCAGGGTCCGCCCGAACGCCGCCAGATCCAGCCGCCAGGCGATGACGCCGATCAGAAGCAGACTGACGGAGAGCTTCGCGACCAGGAAGAGCAGCGGCTTCATGGCCAATGACGATATCCGCTCGGTCGCAACAATTGCCACTTCCGTCGAGTAAGCCGCGTTGCGGCGGTCGGGCCCTGCCGGTGGCCGCCACCGCAATCCATGCGCGCAGGCCGCTGCCCGGCCTGTCCCCGCAGCGGTCATTATGCAATACCGCAATCGGGAAGGTTATCGGGGCCATGCCGCCGCACGGCAAGCCATTCCGGAACGAATGTGGCAGCTTGCCGCCCGGCGGCAGCGGCCGCATCCCGTCAAGCGTGCATGCCGGACAGACTGTGCTGGCATTCGACCGGCAGGTGGATATTGTCCTGCGATGGGATTCCGGCCCGCACCGGCGTTGCCGGCGGCGGGACACGGGACGTCCGCGACCTGATGGAGTTGAGCCTGTCGTGACCAGATGCCGGAGTTCGGCCGATTGCAGGATCGGGGCATCGTGAGCGGTACCACGATGCGCCAGGAGCTGACCGATTCGGCGCTGCAGGACCGGCATGCGCGCGAACTGGCTCCGGCCGCGACGGATCCGGGCGGCGCCGACCAGGCGGCGGGCCTGGCGGGCCAGGAGCCGATCGACGTCACCCTGTTCATTCCCTGCCTGAACGAGGCGGAGAACGTCGTCGGCGCGATCGAAACCGTCTCGGCCGCCTGCCGCAAGCTGGGCCGCAGCTACGAGGTGCTGGTCTTCGACGACGGCTCCACCGACGGCACGTCGGAGGTGGTGCAGGCCTGGCAGCGGGCCAACCCGGACGCGCCGGTCCGCCTGTTCCGCAACGAGCGCAACCGCGGCGTCGCCCGCAACTTCGTCGACGGCGCCTTCGCCGCCCGCGGCCATCACTACCGCCTGGTCTGCGGCGACAATATCGAGCCGCCGGAAACCCACGAGGCCCTGCTGGCCGCGATCGGCCACAGCGACATCGTGATCCCCTATTTCACCGAGATCCGGAACCGGCCGTTCTTCCGCAAGGTGATCTCCTGGCTCTATACCCGGCTGGTGAACCTGGCCAGCGGCTATCGCCTGAAGTACTACAACGGCTGCCCGATCTACCTGCGCCGCGACGTCATGCGCTTCCATGTGGAGACGCCGGGATTCGGCTACCAGGCGGAATTCCTGACCCGGCTGATCTACGAGGGCCGTAGCTTCGTCGAGATTCCGCTGGTCGCCTACGACCGCGAAGGGTCCGCGTCGCTGAACCTGCGCAACCTGCTGTCGGTCGGGCACAGCCTGATGACCATCATGTTCCGCCGGCTGCGGATCGTCCTGTTCGAGTGACCTTGCCGATGACTGCGACCGCCGATCCCACCCTGTCCGACGGGCAGGTGCAGCCCGGCTGGCTGCATCGCGCCCATTGCCCGGTCTGCGACGGGCCGGCGGCCGGTGCCGGCCCCGCCATGCGGTCCGACCCGCCGGCGGAAACCCTGCCGGCGGACGCGCATGGCCGCTTCCTGTCCGGCTATGGCAGCGGCCGGGTGTTCTTCACCTACCACCGCTGCGGCGGATGCGGCGCCCTGTTCTGCCCGACCTACTACACGCCGGAACAGCTCGACCGTCTCTACGGCCGGCAGCAGGAGAACATGGCCGACGTGCCACTGCCCGCCCGCGCCGCCACGCAACGGCATTATGCGGAGCTGCTGGCCGGCACCACGGAGGTTTCCGGCGACTATCTGGAGCTCGGCGCCGATATCGGCCTGTTCGCGGAAGCCTGCGCCGCACGGATGGCATTGGGCCGGATGTACCTGGTGGAACCGAACCTGGAGGTGCATGACGAACTGCGCCGCCGGCTCGCCGGCCGCGACCTGGTGCTGGGCACCGGCACCGCGGCGGAGATGGGCATCGCCCCCGGCAGCCTGGGGCTGGCGGTGATGATCCATGTCGCCGACCACCTGCTGGATCCCGCCCGGCTGCTGGCGGAGCTGCGCAGGATGCTGCGCCCGGGCGGCGTGCTGTTCCTGGTCGTCCACAATGTCGATTCGGCGCTGGCGCGGCTGCTGGGGAAGCGCTTCCCGCCCTTCACCCTGCAGCACCCGCAGCTCTACGGGCCGCGGACGATGGGCACCCTTCTGCGGCGCTGCGGCTTCGAGGTGCTGCGCACCGCCCGGACGAAGAACCATTTCCCGGTGATGCACCTGGCCCGCGCCGGCTTCCAGGTCGCCGGCCTGGGCGCCATCGCGCCCGCCTTCGACCTGCCATGGACCCCGGGCCTGCGGCTGGGGAACATCGCGGTGATCGCGCGGAAGCCCCTGTCGGACTCAGGCTGACGGACGGGGGCTGAGGAACGCGGCGCCTACCCCACCTCCGGATGGCGGAACAGGCGCCGCAGGGCAGCGAAGCTGCGGGCCGTGCGCGCGCCCTGCGGCGTCGGCCGGTAGCTGTCGCCGTCGCGCTGCAGCAGGCCGCCGTCGACCAGCTGGTCGAGCCGCCGGTCCACCATCGCGGCGGTGTCGTAGTCCTTTGCGATGCGGGCCTCGTCCAGCGGGCCGTCGGACAGCCGGCGCAGGATCCCCAGGGTCACCGAGTTGGCGGCCAGGGTGAACAGGAACAGGTAGAGTTCGCACAGCAGGCCATAGGCCAGGGCGGCGACCAGCGGCTGCTCGGAGAGGCCGTGGCCGGCGACCATGCCGCCGACCAGGAGCAGGCCAACCGGCCCGCCCACCAGCAGGAAACGCTTCACGGCGGACCCGCCGCGGCGCAGGCGCCCGAGTGCGGCATGGCCGGCCATGGCGGCAGCGAAGGCCAGCAGGGTCCAGGCGAGCCAGGCCATCAGCCGGCCCGCCCGATGCCGGCCAGCCAGAGCAGGGCCGCGCTGGCCGCGGCCGCCGCGCGGCCGCGCCCGGTGATCGCCAGCCGGCCCTCTGCATCCCGGCGTGCCAGCTTCAGCTCCAGCAGCGATGCCGTGCGCGCCTTCTGCTTTGCGGTGCCGATCGCGGCGAGGTCCTGCAGGTCCTTGCCGCTGGCGGTGCCGCGGCGATCGGTGGCGGCCAGGATCGACAGCGAATAGCTGCCTTCCGCCAGCGACCAGAGCTCCAGGAAGGAGATCGCGTAGATCCCCATCAGCGCCGCGGTGCCGAAGGCGCCGGTCCAGCGTGCCGCCTCGCCCGGCGCCAAAGCCAGCCAGACCAGCAGGGCCAGGCCCGCCGCGGCGACGGGCAGGGCGTGGAACAGGAAGATGCCGCGCTCCGTCCGCAGGACGGCCAGGTTGCGCAGGCCGGCGAGATAAGCGGCCAGGTGCAGCAGGCACCAGCCGGCCGCCAGCAGGATCGGCGCCAAGGCGGTCATGCCGCCGCTCCTTCCGGCGGAGCCGTCCGGCGCCGTTGCCAGCGGCGTTGCAGCCAGCCGCCCAGCCGCCACGCCGCCAGGGCCGTCGCCACGACCAGGACCGGCGCCAGCGGCAGGTTCCAGCGCGGGATGTTGTTGGTCAGGCCGGTATGCACCGCCAGGCCGGTCAGGCCCGGCAGCGCGAACAGGTAGAACCGCCCCACACCCCAGCGCCAGGCAAGCGCCAGCACGACCAGCAGGCAGGGCACGGTCAGCAGCGCCAGGGAATCCACCCAGAGCCCCCGGTTGAGCACCGGCAGCGAGATCATCAGGTGCCGCGGCCAGGCCGCCAGCAGCCGGGACTGGTAGTCGCGGGTCACCGCGTCATAGGCCTCCGACGGGGTCAGGCCGGATGCCTGGCGGGCCGCCACGTCGGCGACCCAGCGGTCATGCGAGGCCGGCGTGAAGCCGTCCGCCCGATGGTCCTGGAAGCGGCGCCAGTCGGCCTCCGGAAAACCGTCGCGGGCCCAGTTGTCGCCGAAGTTGGAGGTCCACCAGAGCCAGGCCATGCCGTACTCGGCAGGATTCATCTCCAGCAGTTCGACCCGGTAGGCCAGCACCTCGCCCTCGCGGGCCCGGTCGGAGGGCAGCGGGCTGCCGAAACTCGCCAGGTTCCAGAACAGCCAGGGCCCGACGATCGCCGCCCAGCCCGCCGCCAGCAGGACGCCGCGCAGCGCGCCGGCGGCATAGCGCCGGGCGGCCGGCCGCGGCACCGGCCCGCGATGCCAGGCATGGGCCAGGGCCACGCCGATCGCCGCAGGCAAGAGCAGCGGCAGGAAGGCCTGCTTGGTCGCCGCCAGCGCCCCGCAGGCGAGGCCGGCGGCAAGGGCGGCGGCCCAGGCCGCCCGCCCGGCGCCCGCGGCGGGCAGCAGCAGCAGGGCTGCGGCCGCGGCCAGAGCCAGGGCCAGCGATTCACTGATCATGAAATCGGCATAGTCCATGATCTTCGGGTTGAAGGCGATCAGGGCAAGGGCCAGCAGGGCTGCCGGGGCGGCGCCGCACAGCCGCCAGACGGCCAGCGCGGCACAGGCCGCCGCCACCAGGATCAGCGCCACGTTCAGGCCGTGCCCCAGCCGCAGCGCCGCCAGGCACGCGGCGGACGGCGTCGCCGCTTCCGCTGCCACCGCATCGCAGCGGGCCGCCGCCAGGGTGGCGGGTGCGAGCCGCATCAGGCCGGCCAGCAGGAGCGGATAGCCCGGTTCGCGGAACATCGTCGGCGCGGGTGCCGCGTCCTGCGGCGGTGCCAGCGACGGCACGCCATGTTCGGCCAGGTTCCAGGCCATCGCCACATAGTGCCGGTCGTCGGCCAGCGGCGGGTTCGGCTGGAACCGCATCCAGGCCAGCACGAAGGCGGCCGCCAGCAGCAGCAGCGCCAGGATCAGCAGGGCGGCGGGCGGCGGCGCAGGGCGCGCGCCGGCCGTCTGCGGGAGCAGGGTCGTCATCGATGGCATGTCGTCGGAAGATCCGCCGCTGAAGCCGCCGGGGGCGGGTCAGGCGGCGCTGATATAGTCGGCGTCGAGCTGCACCCGCACCCGCCGGCCCAGCATGTCGAGAAGCAGGACCACGCGCTGCGCGTCGGTGACGCTGTCGACCAGTCCCATCCGTTCCGCCAGCGGCCCGTCGGTGATGCGCACCCGGTCGCCGCGGCGGAAGCCGTCCGCGGGCAGGCCGAACAGCACGAAGCCGTCCTCGTCCTCGCGCGCCTTCAGGGCACGGATCACGCCGCGCGGCAGGGGCGCCGGCATCTCGCCGTCGCAGACCAGCTGCCGGCAGCCGAAGGTGCCGTTGACCCGCCGCCAGGGTTCCGCCGTCACGTCCAGGCGGACGAAAAGATAGCCGGGGAACAGGGCGGCAGGCACCAGCTCCACCTTGCGGGCATGGCGGCGGCGCTTGCGGTAGCGCGGCAGATAGGTCCGCATGCCCTGGCGCTGCAGGTTGATCGCCGCGCGCTCTTCCGAGCGCGGCAGGGCTTCCACAACGTACCAGCGCCTCACGCCGCGTCCCCCCTCTCGATCAGGTGCTCGCCGACCATGTCTTCGTTCCCCGCTCCACGGCCGCGATCGGATGCCCCGCGCCCGCGGCTGACATGCAGCAGGGCCGGCGTCATCACCCGCTGCGGCGGCAGCCGGCGGATCGCCGCGGCGAACCGCGCCTGCGGATCGATCACGTCGGTCACCAGCACCGCATCGAACGTGTCGCGCGGCGGCAGGTCGCGCAGCAGCGGCAGGCCCGCGAAACGGTCGCGGTTGCGGGCCGGGTCGACGACGGCGACCAGCTCCACCTCCGCCTCGTGCGCGGCGATCACCGCGACCTCCGCCAGATCGCCCGCACCCAGCAGGACCACGCGGGTCCAGCCCCGCGCCTGGCATTCGGCGAAGGCATCGGTGCATTCCTGCCGGGCGACGCGGAAGAACTGGAAGGAGGATTCCAGGTATTCGCGGGTCAGGCGGGTCTTCTCGGCGAAGCCCTGCGGGGTGAGGTAGTAGAGGCAGCGCCGCGCCGGCACCTGGCGGACCTTGATCCAGCCCTTGTTGATGCAGCGCTTCAGATAGGCGTTGGTGAGGCCCAGAGCCACGCCGAGCTGACCGGCCAGGCGACGCTGCGACGTCGACCGTTCGGTTTCGATCTCGGTAAGGAGGCCCAGGGTCAGCGCGGGGTCGCTGTCCTTCTCGGTCATCGGCCCATCTCGGTCATCGACCCTCTTGCCCGCCATCCCTGGATACCGGGACCCCGGATGCTCGGGACCGGAATTCATGCTCTGCGACTGTGCCGCCGTGTCGCGGCGCCACTTCGACGGCATCGCCGTGCGGGCGCTTGTCCCCGCCGGGAAAATGCCTTAGAGCGTGGCCCGTTCTAAGGTGTTCACAGCGTGAACGTCAAGCTTCATCGAGGCATTCGGACATGACCGGACCCGTCGGGGATCGCCTCCCCGCCCTCTTCACGCTCGTCGTTCCGACCTACAACAGGCCGCATGAACTGACGGCGCTGATGAACTACCTGGCCCGGCTGCGGGTGCGCTTCCCGATCCTGGTCCTCGATTCCGGCAGCGAGGAGAGCCGCCGCACGACACGCAGCCTGGTCGGCCATCTGGGCCTGTCGGCGACGGTGCTGGAATACGATTCCAGCGCCAAGCCGTTCGACAAGTTCCGCTACGGCTCGTTCCGGGTGACGACCCCCTATGCCGCGATCTGCGCCGACGACGACCTGATCCTGGTCGACGGGCTGGTGGCCTGCCTGGAAGCGCTGGAGGCCGACCCCCAGGCGGCCGTGGCGCATGGCTACTATTTCGCCTTCACCGACCGCACCCGCGGCGAAGGCCGGATGGACCTGGAGCATATCGTCTACGATTCCCGCAGCATCGAATCGCCGGATCCGATCGCGCGGGTGCGGGACCTGTTCCGCGACTACCAGGCCCTGACCTACGGCATCTATCGCACCCATGTTCTGCGCGACGTGCTGAACGCCACATCGCCGTTCCGTCACGTGCTGACCCAGGAACTGCTGTCCGGGGCGCTCAGCGTCGTGCACGGGAAGATGCTGCGGGTGCCCGTGTTCTCGAACGGCCGCGCGATCAATGCCAGCCATCCCTATACCCGATGGCATCCGTTCCTCTGGCTGATGGAGGATCCGGAAAGCCTGGCGAAGGAATATGCCTGGTTCCGCCAGGTGCTGGTCTCCGCGCTGACCGACCGCCCGGACTATGCCCGCGACGCCGCCGATACCGGGCGGCTGCTGGACCTGATCGCCACCTTCTACCTGTACCGGCACACCCCGCCGGAGACCTTCGACCTGGTTCTCGACCGGGCGTTTGGCGACCAGCCGATGGACCGGCTGTGGCAGGACCTGGCGATGCAGCTGCCGATGATCAATTCGGCGGAGAATGTGGAGCCGCTGGTCCTGCCGCCGCAGCCCGCGCCGCCGCCGCCGGTGCCGGCGCGCACCCCGGGCGAGCGCATCGGCCGCAAGCTCGGCCGCCTGATCGACAAGGCCATGCGGGTGCAGCGGGCGGCACCGCCGGGGGCACAGGCCGCGGCGGCCCTGCCGCTGCCGCCGATGCCGGCGCCGGAGCCCGCCACCGCGCCCGATGCACCGGCGCAGGACCTGCCGGGCGGCACCCGCACCTACCGCATCTTCCCGGCGCTGCAGCATCACCCCGCCAGCGCGCGCTTTGCCGTCACCCCCGAGGGTCTTGCCGCCCTCACCCGGGCGCTGGACGCCTATCGGCCGTGGGACGACGCGGTGGAAGCGATGGCACCGGAAGCGCAACCCGCCGCCGGGGACGGATCCGCCGATGGCCCAGGCTGAGGCCGCGCAGCCCGCGCCGCAGCAGGAAGACGGCCCGCCCGCCGCGGCGCAGGACGCCCTGCTGGCGGCCGCCCGGGCCGACGACCGCGCCGGCATCCAGGCGGCGATCGCGAACGGCGCGGATCCGGCGGCGGCGAACAGCCGCGCGCTGCGGGTCGCCGCGGAGGCCGGCGCCCTGGATGCGGTGATGCTGCTGATCGAGCGCGGCGCCGACCCGTCCGCCGACGGTCACGCCGCGTTCCGGGCGGCCGTGGCCGCGCGGCACTACCCGGTCCAGAAGCACCTGCACGAGTCCGGCCACCAGCCGGACCTGCTGGCGCCCGAGCGCCGGGCGGAAATCGCGGCGATGCGGGCCGAGCTCGATACCGCGCCGGAAATCTACCGCCCGTCCCGCTTCTGGGAGACGTTCGGCGACGCCAACGTCTCCTGGCTTTCATGGGCGGGGCTGGAGAACTTCAAGCGCACGATCAACCAGAACTACTTCAACTTCGTCATCCGCGGCTTCCGCGACCCGCGTATCCGGCGCTCGCTGGCGCTGTGGCGCCGCGGCGCCCTGCTCGCGCCGCTGCGCACCGCGATCGCCGATCCCGACGACGATCCGGCGCTCTGGTTCTCGATGGACCCGCGCTACCGGATCTTCCCCGGCGACCGCGCCGATGCGCGCCGCCTGAAGCGCCTGCTCTACCGCCTGATGGTCGGTGCGCAATGGGGCTATGCGGAACGTCGCCCGGCCGGCGCCTGGCTGCGGGGGATGCAGGAGCCCGCGCTGGGCAACCCGATCCCGCTGACCCGGCGCGGCCGGCCGGTGTCCCAGGACCTGGTCAATTCGGCCTGCGAGGCGGCGGAGCTGGAGGCGGCGATGGCGGCCGCCGGCCAGTCGCTGCCGCAGGACGAGGCCGCCGCGCCGCCGGTGGTGGCGGAGCTGGGCGCCGGCTATGGCCGGCTGGGCTGGCTGCTGCTGTCGAAGCGGCGGCTGCGCTACATGATATTCGACATCCCGCCGACCCTGATGGTCGCGCAATGGTACCTGTCCAGCCTGTTCCCGGACCGCAAGGTCTTCCGCTTCCGCCATTTCGACAGTTTCGCCGAGATCGAGGCGGAGCTGGCGGAAGCGGAAATCGCCTTCTTCTCCGCCAACCAGCTGGAGCTGATGCCGGACGGCATGATCGACGCCTTCGTGTCGATCAGCGCGCTGCACGAGATGACCCGGCCGCAGATCGCCCACTACCTGTCGCTGATGGGCGCCAAGACCCGGTCGGCCGTCTACCTGAAGCTGCAGCGCATCTACCGCAACCCGTTCGACGAGATGGTGCTGGAGCGCGACGCCTATGCCATGCCGCCGGGCTGGCGCCTGTGGCGGGAGGCGGACGATCCGCTCAATCCCGGCTTCTTCACCCTCTCCCTCCTGCGTGAGACCCCTTGATGTTCGGTTTCGGTATCGTCGGCCTGTTACGCACCATCTTCCGCAGCCGCAGCCTGCTGTGGAGCCTCGCCGTCTACGAGCTGCGCGGCCGCTATGCGGCCACCCTGGCCGGATCGGTCTGGGCGATCGTCAACCCGCTGGTGCTGATCGGCGTGTTCTGGTTCGTCACCGCCTACGGCCTGAAGGTCACCTTCGAGGACGGCCCCCCCTACTTCCTGATGGTGTTCTGCGGCATCGTGCCCTGGATCGCCTTTTCCGAGGCGCTGTCGGGGGGCACCAATTCCGTGCTTGGCGCGGCCTACCTGGTGAAGAAGATCGCCTTCCCGATGGAGGTGCTGCCGCTGGTGCCGATCGTGTCGACGGTCATCGTGCATGCGGTGCTGATCGTCTTCCTGCTGTTCATCATGGCGGTGAACGGCCTGCCGCCGCAGCTGCACTACATCCAGATCCTGTATTTCAGCGGCGCGATGCTGACCTTCGCCGCGGCCCTGTCCTTCGTGCTGGCACCGGTCAACGTGTTCCAGCGCGACACCGCCCATGTCATCGGGGCGATCCTGACGATCTGGTTCTGGGTGACGCCGGTGATCTGGCCGGTGGACAACCTGCCGGACTGGGCCTACGCGATCATCCGGCTGAACCCGCTGTTCTACATCGTCCAGGGCTATCGCGGCGTGCTCCTGTACGACCAGCCCTTCTGGTTCCAATGGCCCCTGGACCTCTGGTTCTGGGCCTGCACCCTGTTCGTGCTGCTTCTCGGCAGCCTTCTCTTCGGGCGGCTGAAGCCGCATTTTGCCGATGTCCTCTAACGCCCTCGCCAAGCCCGCCGCCGACGGCCTGCCGGCCGAGACCCCGGCACCCGCCATGCCCGCGCCGGCGATCCACAACCCCTCGCCGGCGGTGCGGGTCGAGAACGTCTCGAAGATGTACCGCCTGTTCAACAGCCGCGGCGACCGGCTGAAAGAGGCGCTGAACCTGTTCGGCAAACCCTACCACCGGCCGTTCTGGGCGCTGCACGACATCTCGCTGGACGTGCCGCGCGGCCAGACGGTCGGCATCCTCGGCATGAACGGCTCCGGCAAGTCGACCCTGCTGCAGATCATCGCCGGCGTCCTGGCGCCCACCACCGGCCATGTCGCCATGGAGGGCCGCCTGGCCGCCCTGCTGGAGCTGGGCGCCGGCTTCAACGCCGACCTGTCGGGCCGCGAGAACGTGGTGATGAACTCCACCATCATGGGGCTCAGCCGCCGCGAGATCGACAGCCGCATCGCGGAGATCGAGGCCTTCGCCGATATCGGCGACTTCTTCGACCAGCCGGTGAAGACCTATTCCTCCGGCATGTTCGTGCGGGTCGCCTTTTCCGCGGCGATCCATGTCGACCCGGAGGTGCTGATCGTCGACGAGGCCCTGTCGGTCGGCGATGCCCGCTTCCAGGAAAAGAGCTACCGCAAGTTCTCCTCCTTCAAGGAGGCGGGAAAGACGATCATCTACGTCACCCACGACCGCTCCTCGGTGCTGCAGCTCTGCGACTTCGCGATCCTGCTGCACAAGGGCCGGCTGGTGGAGATGGGCGAGCCGCGCCACATCGTGAACCTCTATTCGGAGATCCTGGGCTTCGGCGACCTGCGCGCCAAGCGGCAGGACCGCGCCGCGGAAGAGGCACCGCCGTCGCCGGCGGCGATTGCGGCCGGCGGCAGCCGTCCTGCCGCCGTCCAGGGCGATCCCCCCGCTGCCCTGCCGGCGCCCGAGGCCGCCGACCGGCCGCCGGAACTGGCGGCCTTCCTCGCCGACCGCTCCGGGCAGAACCGGCTGAGCGGCAACCCGACCTACAATGCCGACGAATATGTCTACGGCAGCGAGCAGGCGGAGATCGTCGACTACATGCTGCTGTCGGAAGGGCGGGTGAACCCGTCGGCGGTGACCTGCGGCAGCGACCTGGACATCTACGTCAAGATCCGCTTCCACCAGTCGCACGACGCGCCGCTGGTCGGCTTCGGCCTGCGCACCCCGAAAGGCGTGCAGGGCTTTGCCAACAACACCTCATGGATGCCGGACACGGTGATCCCGCCGGTCGAGGCCGGCGAGGTCGCCGTCTACCATTTCCGGGTGAAGCTGCTGCTGCAGGCCGGCGCCTGGTTCCTGCTGCTGTCGGTCGCCGGCTCGCAGGCCGACCTCTGGCAGATCCGCAACAATGTCGGGCTGCTGGAACTGCTGGCCGACAACCGCTTCGACGGCATGGCGATGCTGCCCTGCAGCGCGGAGGCGGTGGCCGGGTAGAGCGTTCCCGGGTTTGCCAGAATGCCTGTCGTTCCCGGGCTTGACCCGCGAACCCATTCCGCCAGCCGCCAAGAAGCCGAAAAGATGGCGGAATGGATCCCGGCCCCGAGCACATCTCCGGGCCGGGATGACGCGTCGGACTGGACCCGGGCGGCAGCGGGTCAGGGCTTGACCATCAGCCCCTGGCCGGTGGGCAGCAGCATGATCTCCGTGCCCTGGCTGCGGGCGAACTCGTCATGCGCCTTCTTCTGCAGGCCGTATTGCAGCCAGCCGTAATCGTCGAGCACGACGACGGCGCCCGGCACCAGCCGCGGCCAGAAATGCATCAGGGCGGCGCGCTCCGGCTCGACGATGTTCATGTCGATGGACAGGTAGGCGACCTTTTCGATCTCCACCTGCGACAGGGTCTCCGGCACCCGGCCCTGCACCAGCCGGGCCTTCGGGAAGGGCGCGAAATTGGCCTTTGCCAGTTCGTAGCAGTCGAAGTACCGGCCGGGGGCGTTCTCCTTGCCCTCGGCGCGCTCCTCGTCGGTCAGCTGCTCCATCGGGATGCCCTGGAAGGTGTCGAACAGCCAGAAGCTGCGCCCGGTGCTGTTGAAGTCGACATAGTCGCAGACCGCCAGCGACATGATGCCGGTATTCACCCCGCATTCGACGAAATCGCCTTCCAGGTTGAGGGCATGGGCCCCGGCCCAGCAGCAGGTGTGGATGCGCCACTCGATGTGGATATCCATCCGGCTGCCTTCGGGCCGGCCGAGGATATGGCCGCTGTCCATGCCGCGCTGATAGGCGGCCATGAAGCGGGGATCCTTCAGGAAGTCGACGCTCTTGTACCAGGTCGCCATCATGTCGCCGCTGTAGGAGGGCGGATCCTCGAACGGCCGCTGCTTGGAAAGCTCCCACTCGAGCTCCGCGACGCGCAGTTCCGCCGCCTTCAGCCGATCTCCGCCACGCAGCGCCGCCATCAGGCGGGCGCCGATTCCCGTTCGCGCCATGCTTTCTCCAACCGTGACCGCCCGACACGGCTGCCATCGCCGCCGGCCGGGATGCAAGCGGGATTACCCCAGCGCCCCACCGATTTCAACGCAGGGCGATTTCGACGCGGCCGAAAGGTGCTGTTAAGGCCGGAGCGGCAAGAATGCCGGCCGACCCGGAGCCATCGCCGCCCCGCAGAACCTCCTGTCCCTGGCTGAGCGAAACATTGTAGGATCACCGCAATGTCGTACCTGCGTCCGACCGTCCTGACAGCATGCTGCATCCTGGCCCTCGGGCTGGCCGCCCATGGTGGCCTGGGTGGCGGGGAGGGAAGCGCCGCCGCGCCGCCGGACCAGGTCCGGCTGAGCCGCCTGATGCCCGACCTGGCAGCGGCCCTGCCGCTGGGCCCGACCGCGCAGGGCGTCTGGACCGGCGCGGTGGACCGGGACGCGGCGGGACGCGGCCGCTTCCTGCTGAACAACAACACCAACGAGACCAGCATCTACTACGGCTATCGCCTGGATGAAGCCGATGCCGCGGACGACCTGTCCGTGGAGGTCAGCCTGCCGCGCTCCGGCGTGACGCAGCTGTCGGGCGCCGGCCTGCTGTTCGACTTCCAGCCCGCGGGGCCGAACTATTGCGCCTTCGTGCTGCATCCGGACGGGGTGGCCGGGATCTATGCCCGCGACCGGGAGGGGCTGCACCCGCTGGCCCAGGCCCGTGCCGCGGACTTTCGCGCCGGCCACGCCAACCGCCTGACCCTGCGCCGCAGCGGCGACAGCCTGGCCGCCTTCGTGAACGGCAGCAAGGTGCTGCAGCTCGCCGATCTGGGACCGTCCTGCCCCGGGCGCGGCGTGACGGTGGGCAAGCCGGCGGCAGGCATGCCCGTCGGCGGGGATCAGGAGGGGTCGGGCATCATCGCTCTGTCGGTCGGCCGCTTCGGCTTCCGCGACTTCCACCTGCATTGAGGCACCCGCATTGCGGCCTCGGCACTGAAGTACCTGCAGTGAAGCACTTGAGCCGGGGCAGCCGCCGGCAGCCCCGCGCCCCGATCCCGGAAAACACGAGAATCCGCCGCCGGTGATCCCACTTTCGCCTTGCACTCCGGCGCGCCGACCGCTACCGAACGCCATTCACCGCATCCGTGCCGCGGCGCCGCAGGCGCCGGGCATCTGCGGCCGGACAGCCAGAGAAGCCAAGGGGAGACATTCATGACCGAGCGCCTGATCGCCGACGTGATGGAAGGTGAGCGGCGGGTCCGCCTGTACGAGGAGACGGCGCGGTCCCTGGAGACCTTCATGGAAGGCATGCAGGGCATTTCCGTCTCGGGCGGCTTCGTGAAGCTGAACTGCTATTCCACAGCGCAGCAGGAAGTGGTCGACGGCACCCCGGTCGAGCGCCGCGAAGTGCAGACCCGCCTGGTGATGCCGCTGAACACCTTCATCGCCTGCGCCGGCTTCATGCAGCGGATGGCGATCGAGATCCAGAACCGGCTGCAGGAGCAGCAGAACGCCGGCGCCGCGGACGACAGCGTCACCGTTCCCAACGATTGATCCGGCAGGATGCGGCGGCGTCCCGGTCGTGAGGCCGGCGCCCCCGTGTCCCGCTGTTTTCGTGACCGGCGCCGGCTTCGCCGAATGGCCGTGGCATCGTCATGTCCATAGCGGCGCCTGACATCCAGGGGGCCGGTGGCGGCGAGGATGGCGGCGGCGAGGATGGCGCCGTCCTGGCGGCCCGCCGGCTGGACGATGGCGTGCGGCTGGCGGCGGCCGGCCGTATCGACGACGCCGTCGCCTGCTTCGCCGCGGCGGCACAGGCGGTGCCTGCCGATCCCCGCCCGCTGCTGAACGCCGGCTCCCTGCTGCTGGACCAGGGCCGGGCCGCGGAGGCCCTGCCATGGCTGGAACAGGCGCTGTCGGCCGCGCCCGCCGATCCCCGCGTCCTGTGCTCCCTTGGCACGACCGAGGTGCGCCTGGGCCGCACCGCGGCGGGCTTCGGCCATCTGCACGCCGGATGGCTGGCGGCGGAAGCGCTGGCCGGGCAGAGCGGCGACGATGCTGCGGCACGCGACCGCCTGCGTCCGGTGCGGATGCTGGCCAGCGCCAACCTGGCGCTCGCCCTGATGGCGGTCGGCGACCATGCCGCGGCCTGTCCGCTGCTGGAGCGCACGGCCGACCTGGCGCCGGAGCGCGCCGAACCCTGGTACCTGCTGGCGCTCGCGCGGCAGCGGATCTGGGACCTCGACGGCGCGGAGGGCGCCGCCCGCCGCGCATTGCAGGTCGAGGCGGAAAATCCCCGCGCCCTGGCCAACCTGGCCTCCATCCTGAAGGATCTGGGCCGCCCGGCTGAGGCAGTCGACCTTGCCTGGCAGGCGCTGCGCAACCGGCAATGGGACAGCAGCCTCTGGTCCAACCTGATCTTCCTGCTGGATTTCGACAGCCGCCAGGACACCGCCAGCCAGCAGGCCGTGCGGCGGCACTGGGCGGTGCGCTTCGGCGGCCCGCGCGTCCTGCCTGCGGCGCCCGCGCCGGCCGGTGCCGACCCGGAGCGGCGGCTGACCATCGGCTATGTCTCCCCCGACTTCCGGCGCCATTCCGCGGCGCGGGCCTTCGCGCCGCTGATCTTCGGCCATGACCGGTCCCGCTTCGCTGCGGTCTGCTACATGACCAGCTCCGCGACCGACGACCTGACGGCGCGCTTCCGCGACGCCGCCGATCTGTGGCGCGACGCGACGACCATGTCCGATGCATCGCTGGAAGCGCAGATCCGCGCCGACGGGATCGACATCCTGGTGGATTGCTGCGGCCATACCGACGGGCATCGACTGGAGGTCTTCGCCCGCCGGCCCGCGCCGGTGCAGGTCAGCGCCTGGGGCCATCCGACCGGCACCGGGCTGGCGGCGATCGACTGGCTGTTCACCGATCCCGTCGTGGTGCCGCCAGAGGAAGACCCGCTGTTCGCGGAGCAGCCCTATCGCATGGAAAGCGTCGCGCTGCTGCGGCCGATGCTGGACCCGCCGGTGGCGCCGCCGCCTTTCCGGACCCGCGGCACGATTTCCTTCGGCGCCTTCGCGCGGGCGCCGAAGCTGACCGACGACAGCCTGCGGCTGTGGGCCGCGGTGCTGCAGGCACTGCCCGGTTCACGGCTGGTGCTGAAGGATTTCGGCTTCACGCGGCCGGCCGGCCGCGCCGCGTTCTGCCGGCGGGCCGCCACGCTGGGCCTGCCGGCGGCGCGGCTGAGCTTCCTGCCGGGCACCCCGGTGGAGGCACATCTGAATGCCTTTGCGGAGATCGACATCGCCCTGGACACCCTGCCGGTGACCGGCGGTGTCGGGACCGGCGACGCGCTGTGGATGGGGGTGCCGGTCGTCACCCTGCGCGGCCGCACGCCGGCGGGCCGCGTCTCCGCTTCGGTCCTGACGCAGATCGGCCTGGAGGATTGCGTGGCCGGTGACGCAGCGGGCTATGTGGCGGCCGCTCTGCGCCTTGCGCAGGCGCCGGAGCGCCTGGACGCGCTGCGCCAGCGCCTGCGCCCGGCGCTGGCGGCCGCCCCGGCCGGCGACCGGGACGGCCATGTCCGCCGGGTGGAGGCCGCCTTCCGCGAGATCTGGCGGCGCCACTGCGCCGGCCTGCCGGGCGGCTGACGGGACCGCCGCCGCGCCGGCAGCCGGTCAGCGGTTGAGGATGCCGCGCAGGGCGTCTGCCGGATCCTTGCCGCCGCCAAGGACCCCTTTCACCGCATCCTCCACGGCCTGGCGCGGAGTCTCCGTCGGGGAAGCGCCCTGTGCCGCATCGCCGGTCGGTGCCGCACCATTGCCCAGCAGCTGCTGCAACTGCCCGGGCAGGTTCTGCCGCAGGCCCTTGAGCTGCCGGATCGCGGCATCCGGATCCTTCAGGAAGTTCTCCGTCATGCCCTGGATGTCCGGGGTGATCGCCGGGTCCTCCAGCGGGCCGCGGATCAGCAGTGGCACGGTGAGACCTTCAAGCTCGTCGGCGCCGCCCTGGCCGGCGGCGGTGGCGACCAGCTCCGGCTCGGCACGGTAATCGACCGTCTTGCCGATGATGCTGACCGTGCCCGCGCCATCCATGCGCAGCAGCGGCGACTTCATGCTGAGGTCGCGATTGGTCAGCACGCCGCCGGAGATCGAGTAGCTGCCGCTCAGCTCCGAGAAGTCGGTGGCCTGCTCCGGGCCGTAGAACGGCTGCTGGAAGCCGGAGCCGATGGAGCGGAGGATCTGGCCGATGTTGATGCCCTTGATCGCACCGTCGCGGAACAGGATGGAGCCGTTGCCGGCAAGGTTCGCGACCGCCTGCCGCACCGTGCCGCCCGAGGAGGTCAGCGCCGCCTTGGCATTGCCGGTGCCGGCCAGCCGGTTGAAATCCGCCAGGGTGGTCAGCACCGGCTCCGCCTGGATCCCGTCCAGGTCTGCGGTCACCGCGAATTGCGGCGCGGCGCCGCGGGCATTGACGTTCACCTGGGCCGTGCCCCTGCCGCCATAGAGCGCCAGGCGGGACAGGTCCGCCGACAGGTTGCGGTCGCGCAGGGCGACGCTGAATTCCAGCCCGCCTGCCTCGAACTTCTGGTAGCGCAGCCCGTCGGCCACCAGCGACAGGTCGAGGTCCAGCATCGACAGCGCGGAGACGTCGATCGGCGTGTCCGGCCAGGCCGCACCGCCGCCAGATGCCGCCGGCGCCGGCTGGCCGGCCTGCGGGGCCGACGCACCCCCCTGCGCCTGGGGCGGGGCGCCGCCGGCATCGGCCGGCGCCGCTTCCGGCTGCGCCGCCGGACCGCCCTGCGGCAGGATGGCGTTCAGATCCAGCATGCCGGTCTTCAGGTCGGCGGCGATCCGCGGCCGGTCGCCCTGCGGCTCCACGACGATGTCGCCGGTCAGGGTCACGTCGCCCAGCGCCAGGGTCATGCCGCTGAGGCCCAGCTTCTGCGGCACGGCGCTGAGCCTGCCCTTCAGGTCGACATTGGCCAGCGACGGCGGCACGGCGGCGGCGTCCTGCCCCGCCAGCGCCAGCAGCGCCGGCACCGAGGGCACGGCCAGCTGGATATCGCCGTCGAAGCTCTGCGCCGCGCCCGCGGCGAGCTGGCCGTCCAGCACCAGGGTCGCCGGCTCCGACGACAGCGAGAGCCGGGTGGCGACCTTGTCGCCCTGCATCAGCCCGCGCAGCTCGCCCATCTGGCCCTCGAACGCCAGGTCGGTGCCGTCGACCCGCGCCTTGCCGGACAGGTCGAGGGGCTGGGTCAGGCCCGGCATCTCCAGGGTCAGGTCCAGATCCTCGAGCCGGTGGCTCTCCCCGGCGGCATCCGTGTAGGTGACCTGGCCCTTGCGGATCTCGACGCCGCTGAGCTGCAGTTCCCGCAGTTCCCGGTCCGTGCCGTCGGCCATGTCCTCCGCCGGGGCGGGAGCGGGCTCGGAAGGCGCCGGTTGGGCCGGCCCGCCTTCTGCCGGTGCCGCACCGCCGGCTGGCGCGGGCGGCTCGAATTCCCAGTTGCCGCGGCCGTCGGCACCGACCTGCAGCGCGATCTGCGGCCGGTCGAGAACGAATTTCTGGATCCGCACTTCGCGCGACAGCAGCGACATCCAGTCGAGTTCGACGATCAGTTCCGCCACCTGCGCCAGATCGCCCTGCATGCCGGGCGGGTTGCTGATCGCCGCCTCGTCCACGGTGACCGCCAGCACGGGAAACAGCTGCACGTCCAGGTCGCCGCCCAGCACCAGGGTGCGGCCGGTGGCCTGGTGCACCTGCTCCGTGACCAGGGCCTTCACCCGGTCCTTCGGCACCAGGAAGGGGATGGCGATCACCGCGGCGATCACCAGGACGACCAGGACGGCGATGACGATGAGGATCCGTTTCAGCATGGACGGTGCTCCGGACGGTCTGGACGATGGGTGAAAAGGATGGCGGCCGGCGTCAGCCGGCGCCGGCAAAGCCGCGGCGCCAGTCCGCGATCGCCGAGCCGATCTCGTGCGGCGAATCCTCCTGGATGAAATGCAGTCCCGGCACGGTCACCTCCTGCTGGTTCGGCCAGGCTCTGCAGAATTCCCGCGGCGCACCCGTGAGGATGACCCCGGGATCCGCATTCACGAACAGTTTCGGCAGCTCGCTGCCGGAAAGCCAGGCGGCATAGGCTTCGACGATGGCGGTGATGTCGGCCGGCTCGCCGTCCAGCGGAATCTGCCGCGGCCAGGTCAGGGTGGGGCGGCGATCCTCGCCCGCCGCGGCGAAAGGGCGTCGATAGACCGCCATTTCCGCCGCCGACAGCTGCCGCAGGACCGATCCCGGCAGCACCTTTTCGACGAAGACGTTCTTCTCCAGCACCATCTCCTCGCCCGCCGGCGACCGGAAGCCCTCGAACAGGGCGCGGGACCGGCTGTTCCATTCCGACCACAGGAGCGGCCGCACGATGGCTTCCATATAGGCGATTCCGATGACGGCTGCGCGATGCCTGTTCGCCCAGTCGAAGCCCAGCGCGGAGCCCCAGTCGTGCAGGACGAGGGTCACGTTGCGCTCCACCCCCAGCGCCTGCAGCAATGCGTCCAGGAAGGCGCGGTGCTCGACGAAGCGGTAGCTCTCGGGACCGGAGGGCGACAGCTTGTCGGAACCGCCCATGCCGATCAGGTCGGGGGCCAGGCAGCGGCCCTGGTCGGCGAGATGCGGCATCACGTTGCGCCACAGATAGGACGATGTCGGATTGCCATGCAGGAACAGGATCGGGTCGCCCTGCCCGACCTCCACACAGGAGATCCGCCGCCCGAGCACCTCGATCAGCCGTGCCGGCGGTTCCGCCGTGGCCAGCCCCGCCGCATCGCTGGGCACCGGTCTCCCTCCCGTCCTGTCGATTCGCCGCCGCGCGGCCATGAAGGTCTGGCGGCGGCGACTCAGTTGGTCTTTGCCCCGCCCTTGCCGCCGGTCTGGCCGGGCGGCGGGCAGCCGCTGCCGACACTACCCTTATCGCCGGCGCCGGTCACACCCTTGACGATGCTGGCGACCTCTCCGGCCAGCGACCCCAGGAGGGAGGGGGCGAGATCCAGCGCCGTCTCCGCGGCATTGAAGGACACGTCCGGGTCGGACAGCTTGCCGGTCACGCTGAAGGCAGGGGCCAGCGACGCCACCGACACGCGGGAGCCGAACATGCGGAAGTCCATGTCGATGCTCTGCTTCGGCATGCTCAGCTCGCCCTCGCCATGCACCTGGAAGATGTTGGTGTCGAGCCGCATCTCCGGCACCTGCAGGTCGCCCGCCTTGGCGGTGCCCTGGCTCTGCAGGCAGTTCAGGTCGGTCCGCGTCGTGCCGCCGAACAGCGGCGAGAAGATGTCGGCGAACTTCACCGAGAGCAGGCCGAGGGCGTCGTTGGAGATATGGCCCTTGTCGACCCGCACGAAATACTCGCCCGTCGGCCGCCGCACCAGGTCGTCGAGGGTGGTCCCCTGGCTTCGCAGCTTCACCACGGCGTCCAGCGCGCCGCTGACGATGTCGGGCTCGCCCAGCCGCGCCGCCACCTTGCCGACATCGGCCTGCTTCAGGCTGCCATGCATGTCGATTGCGGCCGCGCCCTTCGCGGCGCCTTCCAGGCTTCCCGTCGCGTCGAACTGCCCGCCGATCAACCCGGCGCGGTAGCGATGCACCTGCAGCCTGCGGCCGTCGCTCTCCAGCGCCGTGTCGACATCGCTCATCGTGAAGCCGTGCTGGATCGTCATTTCGCCCACCGCCAGCTGCGCCTTGCCGCGCACCCAGTCGAGCCAGCCGGTCGGCACCCGCACCTTCTCGGCGAACTGCTGGCCCTCGACATTCTGCGACCCGAAATCCTCGGTGTTCAGCCGCTTGCTCCTGAGGTTCGCGTCCAGCCAGGGCCGCTTGTCGCGCCAGCGCATGTCCAGCCGCCCGGAGAAGTCGGAATTCGCGACCGTCAGGGCCAGGTCGCTGAAGGTCTGGCGATGCGGCGTCAGGGCGACGTCCGCGGTGAGCTTGTAGGGACCGTATTGCGGCAGGGCATCGCCGACCAGGCCGTCCCAGTCCGCCAGCCGCTTGCCGGCGAAGCTGAGCCGGCCGCTGACCTGCCCCGGCCCCTCCCGGAATGCGGCACGGCCGTCGAAGTCCAGCCGGCTGTCGCCCGAAACGAGGCTCAGTTCCGCCGGGACATCGCCGGCGGCCAGGCAATGCCACAGATGGCCCTTGCAGCGGAGCTCGCCGTGGACCGGATTGTTGGTCACGGCCGTCTCCCCCCTGTTCCTGGCGACGATGGCGATGGCATCGTCGGCTTCGAGCTGCGGCTTCGGGAAGCGCGCATCCACGGTCAGGCTGGTGGCATCCGGGCGCGCATCCAGGCTGGCGGACAGATCATCGATCGGATGCAGCTCGCCCTGCATCTCCTTGATCGTCACCGCGGCGGTGCCGGTGAGGCCGCGCATCAGCGCCGGCAGGCTGTCGCCGTCGGTCCGGAACGTCGCCTTCAGGCTGCCGCGGCCTGACGCGCCGTCGCCGGCCCCGGCCTGGAACAGCTGCTTCAGCCGGGTCGCCTCGACCTCCAGGTCCAGCTTCCCCTCCGCCGTGACGGAGGGCCGCTGTCCGGCCGCCGGCCCGGCACTGCCGTCATCGTCGCCGGTCGACGGCGCAGTGCGGGCGCCGTCGCCCGTCAGCGACAGCTCCAGCCGGGCGGTGCCGCCGCCGGCCGGTGTGCCGTTGCCGGTCAGCGACAGCTGCGCCGGCGCCACCACCGCCTTCACGTCGACCTTGTCGAAGGCCAGGTCCTGCGTCCGCAGCTCGGTGAAGGTCCCGTCCAGCTGCAGGTCCAGGCCCTGCGGGAACAGCGCCGCTGCCGGGATCGCCGGCAGCTTGCCGTCGCCGCCGCCGGACGATGGCGGCAGCAGCCGCGCCAGGTCGATCTTCGACCCGGTCACCGTCAGGCTGGCCCTCGTGGTCTCCTGCGGGACGATGCGTCCCTGCACCTCGATGCGGCTGTCGCCGAGTTGCAGGACCGCCTGTCTGATCTCGATCGCCTCGCCTTCCTCCGCCATGGCCAGGGTCAGGGCCAGCGGGCCGGGATCGTAGTCCCGCAGCGACCGGTCGCCGGTTACCACCGCCAGCAGGGGACCTGGGCTATCGCTCTTGACGTCGGCATTGCCCCGGAAGCTGGGGACCGGCCGGGTCTGCACGACACCGTCGATGCTGCCATTGCCGAGCCCGCCCTGAAGCTGTGCCTTCAGGGTGAAGCTGTCCTCCAGAAGGATGGTCCGCAGCGGGCTGGCGGTGACATCCAGGCCGACCTTCTCCTCTTCCCCCGTCAGCGACAGGGTGGCGGTCAGCGCCTCGTCGCCGCCCGGTGCCTGGACCTCTGCCGCCACGGCCGCCGGCGCATCCGCAGCGGCACTGTCGCTGAGCGCCGCCGTCACCCGGCCCTCGATCCCCGCTGCCAGTCGCAGCCAGGTGACGCCGCGGGTCTCCAGCCGGGTCCGGCCGGTCAGGTAGACCGTCGGCGCCGCGGGGCCGGCCTCGCCGTCGGCACGCTCCCCGTCGCTCCCCGTCCCCGCGATGGTCTTCCCGTTGTCGGTCTGATCCCCGTCGGTCTTCCGCCCGTCGGTCTTGCCCCCGTCGGTTTTGCCCCCGTGGGCCTTCGTGGCGTCGCCTTTCGCCTTTGCGGCCCCGTCCGCCGACGGCTTCGCGGGAAACAGCATCGGAACGGCGCCGATCGGCATCGCCGTGGCGGCGCCCTCCAGCTGCACCGCGGCCTCCACCTGGGCGGCATCCCCGGTGCTGGCCTGCCGCGACAGGATCAGGGTCAGATGACCGGTGCCCGGCGGTGGCGCCCGTTCCGCATCGGCGGCGGCACTGGTATCGGCTGTCGCAGCTGCATCGCCTTCCGGCGATGCCGTCGCCGATGGCGCAGCTGGTGTGCAGGGATCGTCGGCCGTGCCTTCGGCGGCGGGAGGTGCCGCGGCGGCGTCATTTCCGCTGGCGCCTGCCTGCGCCTCCGCCGCCGACCCGCCGACCGTCGCCTGATCGCGGTTATCCTCGACCAGGGTCAGGCGCGCCGTCCCGTCGGCCACCGAGAGGCAGGCCTGCCCGTTCTGCAGTTCCAGCGCGCGCAGGACGGCGCGGTCCACCTTCAGGCCATAGCCGCCCTGCAGGCCCGCCAGCCATTCCAGGGGCACCTGGCTGTCCGGCAGGTCGGCGATCTGGCGGATCGCACGGAAGATGGCGAGGTTGGCGATCGGTGTCGGAAGCTCGGTCTCCACGTCGGGCGGCGGCAGATAGGCGTCGAAGTCCAGCAGGCCGAAGTCCGCTGCGCCGTCGAGGCGCAGGCCGCCCTCCACCGCCTCCAGGCTGCCATGCGCATGACCCGAGGCGTAGTCCCCGGTGATCACCCCCCGGGTCAGCGCCGACCGCTTGCCGTCGGCCGCCAGCTCCGCCTTCAGGGCCAGGCTGCCCGGGTCTGGCTGGCCGGGGTCGAGCGGGATCTGCAGCCAGTGGGCCAGCTGGCGCACCGAGGGGATCCGTGCCTCGACCCGGCCGTCGAAGCCGGTGACCGGGCTTTCGAAGACGCGGCCCTTGACCGTACCGGTAGCGAATTCCGACTGCAGCGACAGGTCGAGGGCATAGACGCCTTCCGACGAGATGGCGGAATGCTGTCCGGTCAGGGTCACCTTGCGGTCGAGGATCTGGCCTTCCGCGGCCAGCTCCCAGCCGGCCTGCAGGCCTTCGCCCGGCCCGACCTGCCGGCCGTCCGGCGCGACCCAGCGCGGGGTGAGGGAGATGTCCAGATGCTCGATCGCCGAAGTCTGGTTGGCGGGGACGTCGATCAGCGCCACCCGGCCGTCCTTCACCTTCAGGACCGCGGGCAGCGCGATCGTGCTCTCGGTCTCGGTATCCGTCGTCTGCGACAGGTTCCAGTTGTTGACCCCGTCGCTGCGGACCTGGAACTGCAGGTCGCCGCCCGCCGCCACCGCCCGGGTGATGTTCGGCGAACCGGCCAGGAGGGAGAGCAGCGGGATGTCGATCGCCACCCGCCGGGCGGTGAGGAATTCCGGCTCCGGAAAGCCGGAACCCTCCGGGTTGCGGACCTCGATCCCCTTGGCGACGAACCGCACGGAGGGGCCGATGCGGATCCAGAGGTCGCCCGACAGGCTCACCGGCCGGCTCAGGGCGGCCGAGAGCTGCGCCTGCGCGACGGGCCGCAGCATGTTCAGCGGCATCAGGTGCGAGACCGCGACCAGGGCGGCCAGCAGCAGCACCACGGCCAGCGGCGGCACCAGCAGCCAGCGCCAGAGCCTGCGCCGGCCAGCGCTGCCCGAACCGGAACTGTTTGGACCGGAACTGCTTGGACCGGAACTGCGGGGGCGGGGCCGGCCCGCCGCGCCATCGGAAGAGCGGTCCGCGGGGCCTGTCATCGGCATGTCCTTGCGCATGGGTGGTGCCCTGCCCGGCAGCACCCCAGGGGCTGAGGGTCACTATAGGCGAAACCGCGCGGCTTGCCCCGTGCGATCGCCCGGTCAGCCGCCGCGGCGCTGCAGATAATCGTCATGCGCCACGCCGTTGCTGATCAGGCTGCCGCCATCGACCTCCACGCAGGTGCCGGTGCACATGGCGGCGTGCCGGCTGGCGAAGAACAGGATCACGTCGGCGATCTCCTCCGGCTGGACCCAGCGCCCGAGCGGGATCATCCGTGCCGTGGCGGCAAGCCGTTCCTCGGTATTGTGGGCCGCCACCATCGAGGTCAGGGTCGGCCCTGGGCAGACCGTGACGACGCGGATGCCCGACGGGCCCAGCTCGTAGGCGGCATGGCGGGTCAGGCCCAGGATGCCCGACTTCGACGCCGTATAGTCGATGCCGCCGTGGCGGGAGATGCTCTTCGCCGTGGTCGAGGCGACGTTGATCACCGCCGGGCCGCGGCCTGCCCCGGCCGACGCCCGCAGGTGCGGCAGTGCCGCCTGCAGGCAGTGGAACGGCCCGGACAGGTTGGTCGCCAGGACCCGCGCCCAGTCCTGCGGGCCCATATCGTCCATGGTATAGGCGCGCAGGATGCCGGCATTGCTGACCAGCACGTCCAGCCCGCCCTGCACCTCCGCCAGCCGGTCCAGGGCCTGCGTCACGGCTTCCGCATCGGCGACATCCAGGGCGATCGCCGTCGCGGCATCGCCGATCTCCGTCGCGACGGCCTCGGCCGCGCCGCCGTCCAGGTCCAGGACGCCGACCCTTGCGCCCAGTGCGGCAAAGGCCCGGGCCGTGGCGGCGCCGATGCCGCTGCCGGCGCCGGTGACCGCCACCGAACGGCCGGAAAACTCGATCTGCATGCCTTCTCCCCTGCATCCGCCCCGCCGCTCTTTCCCGATGCGGCGATCCGATTCACACTTGTTCCGGATTCACACTCCAGGTCGGGGCGGCGCGCAATGCCCCACATCCGGGCCCCGCACCAGAACGCCGGTCGGGGCGCGGCAGGCTGCCGCCGCGGCGGCACTACGCTACGGGGGGAAACAACGCCGATGATGGCTCTCTTGTTCCTGCTTTTCGCCATCGCCATCGGGCTGGTCTGGATCCAGCGCCGCGGCCTGGCGATGCTGTTGTTCGCGGGCAGCATGGTGCTGTCGGTGGTCTGGTACTTCCACCACGCCACCGACAGCCTGGCGCTGAGCTTCTGAGGAGGCAGCGATGTCCACCTCCCTCCTGCGCAACCTGAACGCCCTGGCCGGACTGGGGATCGCCGGGATCCTGGCCTTCGCCCTGATCTGGCAGATCGTGCTGGCGGAACTGCCCTGCCCGCTCTGCCTGCTGCAGCGGCTGGCCTTCGTCGCGATCGGCTTCGGCATCTGCCTGAACATTGCCGGCGGCCTGCGGCCCTCGCATTTCGGCGTCATCCTGCTGGGCGCCCTGTTCGGGGTGCTGACCTCCTCCCGCCAGGTGCTGCTGCATATCGTGCCGGGCACCGGCCATTACGGCGCGCCGTTCCTGGGACTGCACTTCTACAGCTGGGCACTGATCCTGTTCCTGGCGGTGATCCTGCTGGTCGCGCTGGTGCTGTTCCTGTTCGGCGGCGCGATCGCGGAGGCCGCCGCGGCCCCCGCCCCGCCGGCGATGGACTGGCTGGGCCGCATCGCCTTCATCGCGATCGCCGCGATGGCGGTGGTGACCCTGCTGGCCGCCTTCGCCGAATGCGGCGTCAACCAGTGCCCGGACAATCCGACCAGCTACTGGCTGTTCGGATAGGCGCCTGTCAGGTCGGCAGTAGGGCGGGCTCAGCCCGCCGTCAGCTGCGGCGCGGCGGTGTCGACCTGCGCCTCGATCGCCTGGGTGACGCCTTCCGACAGGCCGAGCCGGGCGCGCAGCATGTCCAGATGCGCCCGTTCCGGCAGGGAAGGCGGGTCCACCACCGCATAGGCGGCGGTATAGACGTCCATCGCCGCCTGCGGGCTGCCGACCTTGCCGGCCAGGGCGTTCAGGTCGACCGGCTGGCCGAAGGCATCCATCAGGAAAGCCTTCTCCTCGGCATCGAAATCGCCTTCGGCGATGCCGCGCTGGATCAGGCGATGCTCCTCGGCATCGACCTCGCCATCGGCGCGGGCGGCATAGATCATCGAGGTCAGGATCAGCAGCGCCGGATCGGCGGCGGAGGGCGCCTTGCCGCCTGCCGCACCGCCGGCATCCCCCAGGAAGCCCGCCTGGCGCAGTTCGGCTTCCGGCGGGGCCGGCGGCGCCGAACTCGGCGCCTTGCCCTGCTCATGATTGCGCCAGGCCTGGTAGGCCAGGCCGGCAATCGCCGCCAGGCCGCCGGAGGTCAGCGCGGTGCGGGCGATCTTCTTCGGCTTCTTGCCGCCCAGCGCGGAGATCAGGCCGCCGGCCAGCGCACCGCCGGCGCCGGTCTTCGCCGCCATGCCAAGGCTGTCGCCCGTGGTGAGGGATTTCAGGATCTTGTTCGCGTCAAACATCGCATGCCTTTCGCGCCGGGGGCCCGACCATAGGTGGGCGCGGGCGGCCGAAGGGACAAGGCGGAAACGAGAATGTCGCAGTCCCCCTTCGCCAAGGCTTCGGGGGACACTCCTTCGCCCCGATCCGGGCTCCAGGTGGCTCGCCACCCGAAGCCCGGAGGGCGAAGGGTGGTGCCGACGCGCGGATTTGAACCGCGGACCTACTGATTACGAATCAGTTGCTCTACCCCTGAGCTACGTCGGCCCATTGGCGGCGGGGGATCGCCCGCAAGCCTGGAAGGCGCGGGAACGTACCCAAGAGGGGCGCCGGGCGCAAGCCGGATCTGCGCGAGGCGCGGTGCCCTTGCCTTCGGCGGCTGCCGCAGGCAAAGGAAGCGCCACGACCCGACACGCCACCTGCCCGGAAGCGATCCCTGGACCACATCATGGACGTCACCCAGCTCATCGCCCGCATCCAGCGCAAGGAAGTGCATATCGGCATCATCGGCCTGGGCTATGTCGGCCTGCCGCTGGCGCGACTGTTCGTCGACCGCGGCTTCCGGGTCACCGGCTTCGACGTCGACCCGTCGAAGACCGACGCGCTGAACGCCGGCCGCTCCTACATCAAGCATATCCCGGAAAAGGCGGTCGCGGCGATGCTGGCGGAGGGGCGCTTCCAGGCCGTCACCGACTTCGCCCTGCTGGCGGAGACGGACGCGATCCTGATCTGCGTGCCAACCCCGCTGGGCCGGCACCGCGAGCCCGACATGTCCTATGTCGCCGGCACCGCGCAGACCATCGCCCGCCACCTGCGCCCGGGCCACCTGATCGTGCTGGAGAGCTCGACCTGGCCCGGCACCACCGAGGAACTGGTGAAGCCGATCCTGGAGGATGGCCCGGCCAGCCAGGCGGCGCCCGACGGCCTGCTGTCGGGCCGCGACTTCCTGCTGGCCTATTCGCCGGAGCGCGAGGATCCCGGCAACCCGGTGCACGAGACCGCGACGATCCCCAAGGTGGTCGGCGGCGACGGCGCCGACGCGCTGGTCGCCGCGCGCGCCCTGTACGACCATGCGGTGGTGGCGACAGTGCCGGTCACCGACACGAAGACCGCCGAGGCGATCAAGCTGACCGAGAACATCTTCCGCGCCGTCAACATCGCCCTGGTGAACGAGCTGAAGGTCGTCTACGAGGCGATGGGCATCGACGTCTGGGAGGTGATCGACGCCGCCAAGAGCAAGCCCTTCGGCTTCATGCCGTTCTATCCGGGCCCCGGCCTGGGCGGCCACTGCATCCCGATCGACCCGTTCTACCTGACCTGGAAGGCGCGGGAGGTGGAGGTCGCCACCCGCTTCATCGAGCTGGCGGGCGAGATCAACACCGCCATGCCGCATTTCGTCGTGCAGCGGCTGGCCGAGGCGCTGAACCGCCGCCAGGGCCGCGCGATGAACGGCGCCAATGTCATGCTGCTGGGCCTGGCCTACAAGAAGAACGTCGACGATATCCGCGAGAGCCCGGGCCTGCGGATCATGGAGCTGCTGGCCGAGCGCGGTGCCGAGCTGGTCTTCCACGACCCGCATATCGACGCGATCCCGCGCACCCGCGAGCATCCGCAGTTCGCCGGCCGGCGCAGCGTCGCGCTGGACGGCGACAGCCTGGCTGCGGTGGATGCCGTGCTGATCGTCACCGACCATGACGCAGTGGACTATGCCCTGGTGGCGCGCCATGCAGCCCTGGTCATCGACACGCGGAACGTGATGGCGCGCACCGGCCTGACCGGCAGCAACATCGTCAAGGCCTGAGGGTCGCCGCCGAGCGATGCGCCGCCGACGGCACCGCCGGAGGCCTTGACGGCAGGCGGGCGCGGCCTACGCTGCCGGCGCAGGGAACGGACGCACAGGCGGAAGAGGCGCAGGCATGGCCAAGGACGGATTCCTTCTCTATGGCAGCTTTCTCTCCGCGCCGAGCTATCGGGTGGCGCTGATGCTGCGGCTCTGCGGCCTGCGCTTCGACTACCGCCATGTCGACCTTGCCGCCGGCGAGCACAAGTCGCCGGAATTCCGCGAGATCAACCGCTTCGGCCAGGTGCCGGCGCTCCGCCATGGCGGCCGCGTCTATGTCCAGTCCAATGCCATCCTGCAGCACCTCGCCGCGCATGCGGACCGCTATCGCGGCGCCGATCCGGACGAACGCATCGCGATCGCGGAAACGATGTGCTGGGAGGCGGACCGCCTCTATCCCGGCCTGACGCGGCTGCGCTTCTTCCGGCGCTTCCTGCGGGCGGAACCGGCGGTACAGGACTGGTTCGAGGGCTTCGCCACCAACGGCCTGGCCGTGCTGGACGAGCTGCTGGACGGCCGCGACTGGCTGGTCGGCAGCGCACCGACCATCGCCGACATCAGCTGCTATGCGCCGGTCGCGCAGATGGACGAGGCCGGGCTGAAAGAGGCCGACTGGCCGAACATCGCCGCCTGGACGGCCCGGATGCGCGCGCTGCCGGGCTATGCCGCGCCCTACGACCTGCTGCCGCAGCACAGCGCCGAAGGCCTGTAGCCGCGGGCCTGCCGCCCGGCTTTACGGCCGGGATGCCCCGTTCCACGGCGAATCCTTCCATCAGCTGAGCGGCGTGCCGAGTTCCGTCACCGGGCGGCTCTGGATCTGCGGCATGGGGCCCTTGGGCACGCCCCAGCCCATCGTGTCGAAGGCGCCGCAGGACGGGCAGACCGCATGCCATTCGGCGCTCTCCCGGCCGCAATCGCCGCAGGTCCAGACCGGATCGGGCGGCGGCCCCAGCGGCGGCGGCGCCGCGGCGCGCTCCAGCAGGCGGCGCACCTCCTCCGGATCGGTGCCGGCGGCCTCTTCCGCGGCGGCCTGCAGCCGCACCACCCTGCGGGTGGGATGCTGCACCTTCTCCAGCGCCGCCTTGGCCGCGGCGGCATCGCCCCCGCGCAAGGCGGCCTGGGCCAGCAGCAGCTGCGCCTCGTCGTCGCCGGGATGGTGGGCGGCAAAGGCCTCGGCCTGGGATTTCAGCTTCTCCGGCGCCTCCGCACCATGCACCGCCAGCCAGGCCGCGGTCAGTGAGGGGTGCGGCACCGCCCGCCAGGCCGCCTCCAGCGCCTGCTCCGCCTTGCGGGTCTTGCCGCGGCCATGCTGCAGCTCCGCCACCAGGGCCGCCGCGGGCACCAGTTCCGGCGCCAGCTTCAGCGCCTCTTCCGCCCGCTTCAGGGCCTCGTCGCCGGCGCCTTCCTCCTCTGCCGCCCGCGCCATCGCCATGTTCAGCACGGCCCGCTTCCGGCGCGCCTCCTCCTTGTCGAGGATGCCGTGCTTCAGGCCGGACTGCACGGTCGCCAGGGCGTCGGCCCAGCGGCGCTCCGCGATCTGCAGGTAGAGCAGCGCGCGCACCGGCCAGGGCGCGTTGGGGCGCAGGCGATGGGCGCGCTCCGCGGTCTCGATCGCCTCCTGACGGCGCCCCGCCCGGTAGGCGATGACCGTCAGCCCGCGCAGGCCGACGAAGCGGGTGTCCGGATTGTCCAGCATGGCGCGAAAGCGCGCCTCGGCATCCTCGTCCTTGCCTGCCTGATGCGCCGCCTGGGCGGCCAGCAGGCCGGCCAGGCCGTCATCGTCGGGCAGCAGGCGCTGCGCCCGCTCCGCCAGGGCCAGGGCATCGCGCGAATCGCCGGCCGCCAGCGCGGCCATGCCGCGGGCCACCGCGTGATAGCCATGGTCGAGACGGTGCGCCTTGCGGCGCCGGCCGAAGGCATGCGGCGCACCGCGGATCGCCACCCAGAGCCGGTCGAGCAGCAGCAGCAGCAGCACCAGGACGATCAGCAGGCCAAAAGCCACGCCCACGCTGGTCTCCACCTGCCAGCCGCCGGCGGTCACCGACACGGTACCGGCCTGGTCCGCAACCCAGACGGCCAGGACCGCCAGGACCGCGATGACGACGAAGGCGACGAGGACCCGGATCATTGCGCCGACCCGTGGCTAGGGGCTGCCTCAGGTGTCACCTCAGGGGCCGCCTCAGGGGCCGCCTGACCGGCGGGCGCTCCCCCGCCGGGGTCCGACGGTGCCGCGTCCGGCGCGCTGCTGTCCGTGACAGGGGCCGCGGTGCCGCCCGACTGCGTACCCGGTTGCGAGCTTGACTGAGTGCCGGAGGGCCCCTGCGTGCCGGCGCCGGTCGCGGCCGGCCCCAGCGAGGCGGTGATGGCATCGTTCAGGTCCGCCAGGGCGCCGGTGACGGCAAGGCGTGCGCGGGCCTGGGCCAGCCAGCCGGACATCGCCTCCGCCGCGCTGCCGGAGAGCTTTCCGACCTCTGCCACCGCCCGGGCCAGGTCGCGCTCCGCGAGAGCCGATTCGGCACGCGCCAGGATGGCGCCGGGCGTGTCGCCGGCCGCATCGCCGACCGGCCGGATCGAGACCAAGCCCCGTGCGCCGTCGACGATCTGGCCCCAGAGATCGCTGTCACTGCCGGCGGCGGAGCGCTGCAGCACGGCCTTGTCCGCCGCGGCCATGAACGCTTCGCGCAGCGCCTCGAAACTGGCGACGCCGCTGCCGCCTTCCCGGCGCAGCAGGGCGACGGCCTCCTGCGCCCTGGGGTCGCGGGCGAGGCTGCCGGTCAGCAGCTGCGGCAGGGAAGCGGCCTCCGCCGCGAAGGCGGCGCCGCTTTCCATCCGGTCCTCGATCCGGCCCAGGCCGAGAACCAGCGCCACCCGCTGGTTGCGACCGCTGGAGCGGTCCTCCGCCGCCAGGCGGGCAGCGGCCTCCTCCTTCAGGGCGGCCTGCAGCCGCGCCAACTCCTGCCGCAGGTCCTGCAGCGCCTGGGCGCTGGCGCTGTCCTGGGACTGCAGCTTCGCCAGGGCGTCGGTCACCTGCGGCGCCGGACGCGCCGCCGCCGCGATCCGGTCGTCAAGGCCGGACAGGCGGCGGTCCAGCGCATCGTCCTGGCCGCGCAGATCGTTGAACCGGTTGTCCATGCCGCTCATCCGGCGCTGGATCGAGTCCGCCAGGCGGGTCACCGAGGTGATGTCGGCTTCGACCGCCTTCAGGCGCTTCTCCACCTCCGGATCGATGCCGCCGGCCTGCTGCAGCTTCGCCTGGAGGTCCTGCTGCTGCTGCTGCAGAGCGGTGACCGCCTGCTCCAGCTTGCCGGCATCCTCCTTCGGCAGCGCGGCGACCTGCTTCTGCAGCTGGTCCATGCGGCCGGCCAGGCCGCCCATCGACTGGATCTGCTTCTGCAGGCCGTCGACCGTCCGGCGCAGGTCGGTGAGCTGGCCGGCCTGGTCCTGCACGGCGGCCGAAGCGCTGCCGGCGGAGGTCACCTGCCCTTCGAGCGCGCCGAGGCGCGATTGCAGCTGTGCCACATCATCCTGCAGCGCGCCGCCATCCGCCTGCTGGCCGGCAACGCCCAGCGCCCCCGGCAGCCAGGGCGCGACGATGGGGGAGGCCACCAGGCCGATCAGCAGCACCAGCAGGACGACCACCGCGGCGACCAGGGTCCAGAGCAGCCCGCGCGACCGCGGCGCCGGCTTGCCCGGGCCGCCGCCCCAAGGTGAACCGCCGGGGGGTGAACCGCCAGGGGGTGAACCGCCAGAGGAACCGCCAGAGGAGCCGCCAGGGGAGCCACCGCCCGACGATCCGGCCTTGGCACCGCTGCCCGCCGCGGCGGCGGTGCCGGCCGCCTTGGCGCCGCCGGGCTGGCCTGGCTGCGCGGGCCCGGCCGCCTTGGCCTGGCCGGATTTCTGGTCGCCCGGCTTGCTTTCGCCCGACTTGCTTTCGCCCGGCTTATCCGCCGCCGTCCCGGCACCGGCCGCCGTCTTCGCCGCGGCGGGACCGGGATCGGCCGTCTTCCTGTCGGCCTGGCCTGACGAATCCCGCAGGTCGACCCGTGGCGGATCGTCGGGCCGCCCCGGCTTGGCAGCATCCTCCGGCGAGACCGGCTCGATCTCGGCGTCGATGATCCTGCCCGGCTTCTGGTCTTCCGGCTTGCTCTGCTTGCCGTTGCTCACTGCTCCACCCCCTGCAGGCGTTCGCCCGGCGCCGCCTGACCGGCGACAAGATCCAGCAGTGCCTCCGATCGCGGCACCGCAGCTGTTCGTCTGTCCCGCCAGGGAAGCTCCCCCGCGGCGTCCGCCACTGCCGCGCTGAGGCAGAAGGCGGTCAGGTCCCGCGCCCGGTCTGCCAGCCCGGCCGCCACCAGAAGACTAGCAAATGCCCTGGCGGTGCGAGGCGAGAATAATGTCACGCCGTCCAAGGTGCCGGCTCGCAGGTCGGCCTGCAACCGGGGCGAGAGGGCAGTGATGCTCTCCGTCCGGTACAGAACGGCGGGCCGCACCTCGAAGCCCGCCGCGGCCAAAGCGCCGGACAGGTCGCCGGCGACGTGATGTGCCCGCACATGCAGCAGCGGGCCGTCGGCCGGCGACAGGGCGCGCCGGATCGCCGCCGCCAGTGCCGCGGCATCGCCATCGGCGTGATGCACCGCGGCGAAACCGGCGTCCCGGGCCGCCGCTGCCGTCGCCGCCCCGACCGCCCAGGCGGGCAGGGCCGCCAGGCCCGCCGGCAGCGTGCCGCCGCAGGCCTGCGCCAGGGCCCGCGCCCCGTTGGCGGAGGTCAGCAGGACGGCCTGCGCACCGGTCCAGTCGGGCGGGCCGTCCGCGACGATCCGCACCGTCAGCAGCGGTTCGACCACCGGGGCGACGCCGCGCGCGGCCAGCAGGGCCGCGAACGCATCCGCATCGGGCTGCGGCCGGGTCACCAGGATGCGCACCCGCCCCTCCGTTCAGCCGGCCAGAAAGCCGGGACCGGCCCTCGCCAGCAGCCGCCGCGCCATCGCCACCGCCATCGCCGCGGCGTCGTCGGCGGCGGCGCTCTCTTCCGCGAAGAATGCCTGCCCCCCGTCGGGGCTGGCGATGCCGCCGCGGAAGCGGACCCGGAGGGCCGCCCCGTCGATTGCCTCCGCTTCGCTAACGCCTGCGGCGCCGGCCGGTTCCCCGATCAGTTCGGCATGGCCGGCGATCGGCGTCCGGCAGGACCCGTCCAGCTCCGCCAGGAAGGCGCGTTCCACGGCGACGCAGAGCGCGCAAGCAGGGTCGGAGAGCGGCGCCAGCAGGGCCGCCACCGCATCGTCGTCCTGCCGGCGCTCGATGCCGATGGCGCCCTGGGCGACCGCCGGCAGCATCTCCTCCAGCGGCAGCGGCTGCTCGCCGATGCCATGGCGCTGCAGGCGGTTCAGCCCCGCCATGGCCAGGAAGGTCGCCTGCGCGACGCCGTCGCGCAGCTTCGCCAGGCGGGTGTCCACATTGCCCCGGAAATCGACCACCTTCAGGTCCGGCCGGCGGTGCAGCAGCAGCGCCCGGCGCCGCAGCGAGGAGGTGCCGACCACCGCCCCCGGCGGCAGACCGTCCAGGACGGCGCCGTCGCCCGGGCCTGCCGGCAAGGGCAGGATCAGGGCGTCGCGCGGATCCTCGCGCGGCAGCAGGCAGTCGATCAGCAGCCCGTCGGGCAGGACCGTCGGCATGTCCTTCATGGAATGCACCGCCATGTCGACCCGGCCGTCGAGCAGCGCCTCCTCGATCTCCTTGGTGAACAGCCCCTTGCCGCCGATCTCCGCCAGCGGGCGGTCGGTGACCCGGTCGCCGGTGGTGCGAATCGCCACCACCTCCGGCGGCCGCTCGGCCAGCGCGGGATGTGCGGCAAGCAGCCGCGCCGCGACCTCGCGCGCCTGGGCCAGGGCGAGCGGCGAGCCGCGCGTCCCGATGCGTAGGGCGGGGGCGGGCCCGGATGCCGCAAGCCGGGATCTCTCAGACAGGGACATGATACTCCGGAACAGGGTGTCGGGGACCGCGAGCGGGCCGGGAACGGCCGCCCGCGGCAGCACGGCACCTTGCAAAGCTCCGCCGCCGGGCGCAAGACGCCATGCGGCGGAACCCGGCCATGGCGGCCGGGCCGGCAGCAGAAGCGGGACCGCGATGATCGTGCTTGGACTGGAAACCAGCTGCGACGAAACCGCCGCCGCCCTGGTGGCGGCAGCGGATGGCGGTCGCCCGCATGTCCTGGCCGAGCGGGTCTACAGCCAGATCGCCGAGCATGCGCCCTATGCCGGGGTGGTGCCGGAAATTGCCGCGCGCGCCCATGTCGCCCATCTGGACCGGCTGGTGGCGGAGGTGATGGCCGAGGCCGGATTGGACTATGGCGACCTGGATGCGGTCGCGGCAACGGCCGGGCCGGGGCTGATCGGCGGGCTGCTGGTCGGCCTGACCACGGCGAAGGCGATCGCGCTGGCCGCCGACCGGCCGCTGGTCGCGGTGAACCACCTGGAGGCGCATGCCCTGAGCCCGCGCCTGGAGGCGGAGCTGGACTTCCCCTACCTGCTGCTGCTGGTGTCCGGCGGCCATTGCCAGCTCCTCACCGTGCACGATGTCGGCCGGTTCACCCGGCTGGGCTCCACCATCGATGATGCGGTGGGCGAGGCCTTCGACAAGGTCGCGAAGATGCTGGGCCTGGGCTATCCCGGTGGGCCGGCGGTGGAACGGGCCGCCGCGGCGGGCGATCCCGGCGCGGTTCCCCTGCCGCGACCGCTGAAGGGCCGGGCGGGCTGCGACTTCTCCTTCTCCGGCCTGAAGAATGCGGTGCGGCTGGCGGTGGCCGCGGCGGCGGCGCCCCTGCCGGTGGCCGACATCTGCGCCAGCTTCCAGGCGGCCGTGACCGAGGTGATGGTCGACAGGGTCGGCCATGCCATGACCCTGCATGAGGCCAAGCTCGCGGAATCCGGGAGGGCGGGGCGCGGCCGGGCCCTGGTCGTCGCCGGCGGCGTGGCGGCGAACCAGGCCCTGCGGCAGGCGCTGGCCGAATTGGCTGCGGCCCGCGACTGGCGACTGGTGGTGCCGCCGCTGCGGCTGTGCACCGACAATGGCGTGATGGTCGCCCTGGCCGGGATCGAGCGGCTGCGCCGCGGCCTCACCGATCCGCTGGACGTGGCGCCGCGACCGCGCTGGCCGCTGGACCCCGGGGCGGCGCCGCTGCCCTTCGCCGGGGTGAAGGCATGACGGCTTGCCGCCGTTCAGCGCCCTCTGCATGATCTGGCGCCGTGCGCCCGAAACCTGACCCAGAATCCTGGCACCCACTGCCACCGGCACCGCCCGACCGACCCTCTGGATGCGAAGCGAGACCATGGCCCAGCCGATCACGATCAAGGAATTCCAGCCGCGGGCCTATTTTCCGACCCCGGTCGCACTGGTCGGCCTGGCCAATGCGGAGCGGCTGAACGCCGACCTGAAGCGCATCGTGCTGGAGCGCGAGGCGCAGGACACCGACGGCACCGAGCATTCCAACCTGGGCGGCTGGCAGTCCGACTGGGAACTTGCGGACTGGGGCGGGCCGCCGGCGCAGGTGCTGCTGCAGGCGGCGCGGGCGGCAGCCGACCGCCTGACCGGCAACCGCATGGGCCAGCCGGTGAAGGTGGACTGGAAGATGAACGCCTGGGCGAACATCAACCGTACCGGCCATGCCAACGAGTTCCACACCCATCCGGGCGCCTACTGGTCGGGCGCCTATTATGTCGAGGATGGCGGCATCGGCGCCGATCCGAGCCTGGGCGGCGAGTTCGAGCTGCAGGACCCGCGCGGCATCGGCCCGGCGATGTACGCCCCCAACCTGGCCTTCACCCTGCCGGGGATGCAGTCGGTCGGCGCCAGCGAGCTGATCTCGCCCAGGGCCGGCAACATGCTGATCTTCCCCGCCTGGCTGAGCCATGCGGTGCGCCCCTATCGCGGCACCGGCATGCGGATTTCCATCGCCTTCAACATGAGCGTCTGACCATGGCGGCGCAGCCCTTCACCCGGGTCGACGTGAAGGCGACCTTTGCGACGCCGTTCGCGGTCTGCCGCCTGGCGGCGGCGGAGGTGCTGAACGCGGCGCTGCGGCCGCGGATCCTGGACCGCGAGAAGCAGGCGCCCGGCAACGTGATCTCCAATGTCGGCGGCTGGCAGTCGGAGGACGATTTCCTGGACTGGAGCGGCGCCGAGGGCGCCCAGGTGATCGACGCCGGCAAGGCCCTGGCCAGCCGGCTGACGGCGGCGCGCGACGGCCGCTCGGCGAAGCCCGCCTGGCGGGTGCATGCCTGGGCCAATATCAACCGGGCGGGGCAGTGGAACGACGGCCATGCCCATCCCGGCAATTTCTGGTCCGCCTGCTACTATGTCGACGATGCCGGGGCGGGCGATGATCCCGCCCTGGGCGGCGAGTTCGAGATCCAGGACCCGCGCGGCCTGGCGCCCGCGATGTACGCCCCCGGCCTGGTCTTCGACATGCCCGACGGCGGCGCGGCGGGGGCGGCGATGCTGTTCCGGCCGCGCGCCGGCGAGATGTTCCTGTTCCCGTCCTGGCTGAACCATTCGGTGCGGCCCTATCGCGGCAGCGGCACCCGGATCTCCATCGCCTTCAACATGGCGATCTGAGGCATGGCTGGCGGCGCCGCAGGCAGGGTCCCGCCCTTTGCGCGGGTGGCGGTGCTGGGCGGCGGCGCCTGGGGCACGGCGCTGGCGCAGATCCTGGCCGATACCGGCGCGGATGCGGATGCCCCCGCCGTCACCCTCTGGGCACGCGATCCGGTGGTGGCCGCCGCGATCCGCGACCGCCATCTCCATCCAACCGCGCTGCCGGACATCCCCCTGTCGCCGCGCATCGCCGCGACCGCCGACCTGGACACGGCGCTGGCGGGTGCGGACCTCCTGGTGGCCGCCGTGCCGGCCCAGGCCCTGCGCGCGGTGCTGCGCCAGCTGCAGCCGCTGCTGTCTGACCGCGCATCGGCCGGCCTGCCGGTGCTGCTCTGCGCCAAGGGGCTGGAGATCGCCTCCGGCAAGCTGCTGACCGCGGTGGTCGCCGAGGAACTGCCGGAGCATCCGGCAGCCGTGCTTTCCGGCCCCAACTTCGCCGGCGAGGTCGCCCGCCGCCTGCCCGCCGCCGCGTCGGTCGGGGCGGCGGAGCGGACCCTCGGCGAGGCGCTGGTCGCCACCTTCGGCCGTCCCTGGTTCCGCCCCTATCGCAGCGACGACCCGGTCGGCGTGCAGGTCGGCGGCGCCTACAAGAACGTCCTGGCGATCGCCTGCGGCGCGGTGATCGGCCGCGCCCTGGGGGAGAATGCGCGGGCTGCCCTGCTGACCCGCGGCATCGCGGAGATGGCGCGGCTTGCCGTGGCGCTGGGCGGCAGGGCGGAGACCTGCATGGGCCTCAGCGGCATCGGCGACGCACTGCTGACCTGCCTCAGCGAGACCTCCCGCAACACCCGGCTGGGCATCGCCATCGGCCGCGGCGCGACCCTGGACGCGGCGCTTGCCGGAGGGGCACGGGTGGTCGAAGGTGTGCATACGGCGCGTGCGGTGCATGCCATCGCCCTGTCGCAGGAGCTGGACCTGCCGGTGGCCGCGGCGGTCCATGCCGTGCTGCACGAAGGGGCGGACCTGGACACGGCGATGGCGGCATTGCTGGCGCGGCCGTTCCGGGCCGAGGGGCCGGCCGGGGGGCCGTGACGGGTTCGACCCCGTCCGGCGGCGATCCAGACGAAGAGGGGAAACCGAGGCATGCAGTACTGGCTGGTGAAGACGGAGCCGGGGACCTGGTCCTGGGACGACCAGGTGAAGGCGGGCAGCACCCATTGGGACGGGGTGCGCAATCACCAGGCGGCCAACAACATGCGGGCGATGAAGAACGGCGACCGCTGCTTCTTCTACCACTCGGTATCGGAGAAGCAGGTGGTCGGCATCGTGAAGGTGAGCCGCACCTTCTACCCCGATCCCGCCGATGACAGCGGCAAGTTCGGCATGGTCGACGTGACCGCCGTGCGGCCGATGAAGACCCCCGTCAGCCTGGCGCAGATCAAGGCCGAACCCGGACTGTCGGAGATGGTGCTGGTGAAGAATTCCCGCCTCTCCGTGCAACCCGTGACGGAAGAGGAATGGGCGCAGGTCTGCGCCATGGGCGGGGTCCCAAAGGGCTGAGCGGCTGTCGCCGGACCGCGGTTCGCGGCAGCGGGATACCGTCGTCACGCGATCGCGAGCCGTTCTTAGATTGAATCAATGACAATCACTTGCATTTTCAGTTCAGCGCGACAAGATGGGCAGCGTATCGAGTGCGTACCGACCGCGAGGGCGGCCCATGATTGTTTGCCTCTGCAACGGCCACAATGATCGCGACATCCGGGCGAAGGCCGAGGAGATCGGCTCCACCTGCCCGGTCACCGTCTATTCCGCCCTGCAGGGCCCGCCGCGCTGCGGCCGGTGCCTCGACTATGCCGGGCAGATGCTCTGTCCCCTGGACCGGGGGGAGAACGGCGGCGAAACGGCCGGTCGGGCGGCCGCGACCCAGGCACTGCCGGACATGGATGGGCGTCGTGCTGCTCTGGCGTAGCCTGACCCTGACGCGCCTGAGCGTCAGCCTCGGCGGCCTGCGGGCGGCCGCGCCGGGAACCGCGGGGGCGGCAACGGAAAGGGCGGCAGGGGCGGGACCGACGAAGACCGTCACCACCCCCCCTGCCGACCAGCAGACAGCTACCGCATCGACGCCGACGAAGATCGTGCCGCTGGCGATGACGGCGGGCGGGCCTTCGAACTAGCGCGGCCGGCCGTCGCAGGCCCTGCGCGCGCCGGGACGAACCTAGCTGCCGGAAGCCTCCAGCTCCCCCATCGCCGACTGCATGTAGTTCTGCAGGCCGAGCTTGCCGATCAGGTCCTTCTGGGTTTCCAGGAAGTCGACATGCTCTTCCTCGGATTCCAGGATGTCCTCCAGGATCTCGCGGCTGATATAGTCCTGCGCCGTCTCGCAGACCGCGATCGCCGCGCGCAGGTCGGGCATCGCCTTCATCTCCAGCGCGAGGTCGTTGTCGAGCAGCTCCTCGAGATTCTCGCCGATCAGCAGCTTGCCGAGGTCCTGCAGGTTCGGCAGCCCTTCCAGGAACAGGATCCGCTCTACCAGCTTGTCGGCATGCTTCATCTCGTCGATCGATTCCTCGTACTCGATCTTGGCGAGGGCGTGCAGACCCCAGTTGCGCAGCATCCTGGCATGCAGGAAGTACTGATTGATCGCCGTGAGCTCGTTGAACAGGATCTTGTTCAGCTGCTCCAGCACCTCCGGTTTGCCCTTCATGGCAGAACCTCCTTACTCATGTACGGGGCGGGCATGATAGGTGGCCGCGTGGTCGAGGTCGATTGCCTGAAGGACGCATAGGCGGCCAGCGGACTCGCCGGGCAAGGGCGGCCTCCGTTATGATCCGCCGGCCGGGCGTGGAACTGCCGCCGCAGCACCGGCGCACTTGCCAATGGGAGGAAGAAGATGGCCGAGGACAGGTTCCCCGTCAGCGCGGACTGGGCAAAGCGCGCCTGGGTGGATGCCGCCAAATACCGGGAGATGTACCAGGCCTCGATCGCCGACCCGGAGGCATTCTGGGCGGAGCACGGCAAGCGCCTGGACTGGATCAAGCCCTATACCAAGGTGCGCGACGTCTCCTTCGACGCCAAGGACCTGCATATCCGCTGGTTCCACGACGGCAGCCTGAACGTCTGCGCCAACTGCGTCGACCGGCACCTGCCGGCGCGGGCCGACCAGACCGCCATCATCTGGGAAGGCGACGAGCCCGACCAGTCGCGCAGCATCAGCTATGCCGAACTGCACGAGCAGGTCTGCCGCTTCGCCAACGTCCTGAAGGCCCAGGGGGTGAAGAAGGGCGACCGGGTGACGATCTACCTGCCGATGATCCCGGAGGCCGCCTACGCGATGCTGGCCTGCGCCCGCATCGGCGCGATCCATTCGGTGATCTTCGCCGGCTTCTCCCCCCATTCCATCGCCGACCGGGTCCAGGACTGCCAGTCCGAATTCGTCATCACCTCCGACGAAGGGGTCCGCGGCGGCCGCAAGATCCCCTTGAAGGGCAATGTCGACAAGGCGCTGGAGAGCTGCCCCGACGTGAAGAAGGTCGTCGTCGTGCGCCATACCGGCGCCGATATCGGCTGGCGCGCGGACCGCGACATCTGGCTGCACGAGGCTGTGGAGCAGGTTTCCGCCGACTGCCCGCCGGAGGAGATGAACGCCGAGGACCCGCTGTTCATCCTCTATACCTCCGGCTCCACCGGCAAGCCGAAGGGCGTGCTGCACACCTCCGGCGGCTATCTTCTCTATGCCGGCATGACCCACCAGTACGTCTTCGACTATCACGACGGCGACATCCACTGGTGCACCGCCGATGTCGGCTGGGTGACCGGCCACAGCTATATCGTCTACGGCCCGCTCGCCAACGGCGCGACCACCCTGATGTTCGAAGGCGTGCCGAACTATCCCGACAGCTCCCGCTTCTGGCAGGTCTGCGACAAGCACAAGGTGACGATCTTCTACACCGCGCCGACCGCCATCCGCGCCCTGATGCGCGAGGGCGAAGGGCCGGTGAAGAAGGCCAGCCGGTCCACCCTGCGGCTGCTCGGGTCCGTGGGCGAGCCGATCAACCCGGAGGCCTGGCGCTGGTATCATGACGTGGTCGGCGACAGCCGCTGCCCGGTGGTCGACACCTGGTGGCAGACCGAGACCGGCGGCATCCTGATCACCCCCCTGCCGGGCGCGATCGACCAGAAGCCGGGCTCCGCCACCCTGCCCTTTTTCGGCGTGGAGCCGCTGATCGTCGACGGCGAGGGCAAGGTGCTGAAGGGCGCCACCAGCGGCAATCTCTGCATCGCGCAGTCCTGGCCGGGGCAGATGCGCACCGTCTACGGCGACCATCAGCGCTTCGTGGAGACCTATTTCTCCACCTTCCCGGGCCGCTACTTCACCGGCGACGGCTGCCGCCGGGACGAGGACGGCTATTACTGGATCACCGGCCGGGTGGACGACGTGCTCAACGTCTCCGGTCATCGCCTGGGCACGGCGGAGATCGAGAGCGCGCTGGTCGCCCATGCCAAGGTGGCGGAAGCCGCCGTGGTCGGCTATCCGCACGAGATCAAGGGTCAGGGCATCTACGCCTATGTCACACTGGTGGAAGGCGCGGAACCCAGCGAGGAATTGCGCAAGGACCTGGTGAAGCATGTCCGCACCGAGCTGAGCCCGATTGCCGCCCCCGACCTGCTGCAATGGGCGCCGGGCCTGCCGAAGACCCGGTCGGGCAAGATCATGCGCCGCATCCTGCGCAAGATCGCGGAGAACGACCCCTCGAACCTGGGCGATACCACCACCCTGGCCGATCCCGGCGTGGTCGATTCCCTGGTCGACAACCGGATGAACCGCTAGCGCCGGACGGCAGGGGTCGGCGGGGCGGCCGGGATGGACTGAAACCCGGCCCTCGCCGACCGCTTCCGCGCCACCCGCGACAGTCTCGGCAGGCCCGGCCCGGGCGAGAACGGCCACATGCCGGGCGCGGCGAACCGCGAGGATACCGGAGCGAGCCGGTTCATGTTCCGCGTCGGCAAGGCCGCCGGCGGCTGGGACCGGAGGCGGCAGCGTTCCGTCAATCGCTTCAGGCGAACAATTCGCGCGACCGGTTTCCGGCCGGCAGGCAAAGCTGCGCGGCGGCGCGGCTGCCGGAGGGGGATCAGAAGTCCGGCCGGGGCTCAGAAATCGCTGGCGATGCCCTTGAACGACCAGTCGCCGTAGCGGGTCGGCTCCGGCCCCTCCGGCCCGCCGATTTCCCCCGGCGCCTGTTCCAGCACATGTGCCGGCTTCGGCTTCTTCACGCCCGGCGGCGCAGCGGGGCCCTCGCCGCCGGCATCGGTGACGCCGGCCGCCGGTCGCTTCGCGTCCTCGCTCATCGGTCCTCCTCTCCCTTCCGGCCACGATGCGGGGGGCCGGAATGCATCTCGCCTTGTCAGGGTCCTGCCCCTACATATAGGCCGGTCCCCCGGCGGCGCCCAACCCGACCGGCAGCCCGGCCCGAAAGCCATGACCGGGGGATGCCTGACAGTGGGAAGTGAACCGCAATGAACTTGTTCCGTACCGGCATCCTGCTCGCGGCAATGACCGCGCTGTTCATGGGGATCGGCTACCTGATCGGCGGCGAGGCCGGCATGCTGATCGCGCTGGTCGTGGCCGCGGCCATGAACCTGTTCGCCTATTGGAACAGCGACAAGATGGTGCTGCGCATGTACCGCGCGCGCCAGGTCGATGCCCGCACGGCGCCGGAATTCTATGCCATCGTGGAACGGCTGGCCGGCAATGCCGGACTGCCGATGCCGAAGGTCTATGTCATCGACACGCCGCAGCCCAACGCCTTCGCCACCGGCCGCAACCCCCAGAACGCGGCGGTGGCGGCCACTACCGGCCTGCTGAACAGCCTCAGCCGGGACGAGATCGCCGGCGTGATGGCGCATGAACTGGCGCATGTGAAGAACCGCGACACCCTGATCATGACGATCACGGCGACCCTGGCCGGCGCGATCTCCATGCTGGCCAACTTCGCGCTGTTCTTCGGCGGCAACCGCAACAACCCGCTGGGCATCGTCGGCTCCATCGCGCTGATGATCCTGGCGCCCCTGGCCGCCGCGCTGGTGCAGATGGCGATCAGCCGGACCCGGGAATATGGCGCCGACCGCGGCGGCGCGGAGATCTCCGGCCAGCCGATGGCACTGGCCAGCGCGCTGGGCAAGATCGAGCGCATCGCCCGCGGCGGCCCGGTCAACCAGACGGCGGAGGAGAACCCGGCCTCCGCCCAGCTGTTCATCATCAACCCGCTGAGCGGGCGCGGCGCCGACAACCTGTTCGCCACCCATCCCAGCACGGCCAACCGGATCGCCCGCCTGCAGGAACTCGCATCGGGCATGGGCGGCAGGCCGGCCGGCGGCGGCACCCAGCCCGCGGCCCGCCGCGCGGCCGGCCGGCCGGCGCCGGCGCCGACCCGGTCCGGCGGGGCCGTCCCCCAGGCGGGACGCCGCCGGCCCGGGCCCTGGTCGTGACCGGTCGCGGCAGG
>MDTD01128916.1_pt1 | contig 71502 bp, 63 predicted proteins | sample 811221 | NCBI WGS metagenome assembly MDTD01 (sample SAMN05326646, study PRJNA326480) | marine metagenome | isolation source: seawater | place: Pacific Ocean: South West | collected 2011 | reverse complement strand
GAAACGGTTACACTCTAGCATTGGGTATATGGCGCCGGCAGAATACGAGAGAATGGCAGCGTGAAACGAAGCGTGTCCATTTTATCGGGGGAAGATCACTTCCTTGCGGAACAGCGCCACCGGGTTGCGCGCGGCATGCCGGCTCGCCTTAGCGCGTATTTTGGCGAAGGTCTCCGCCTTGGTGCCGTACTTGTCCATGTGCGCCATGCCCGCGCCGCCAAAATAGCGGATCGCCAGCGGCACCTCGGGCTGTCCCACCAGGTCCTCGCAGATCCGGTCAAAGGGTTCGAAGGGGGTCGGCCGGTCGTTGTAGTAGCTGCCCAGCGCTCCCGGCTTCATTTGCTCGAAGCCCAGGGCGATCACGCAGTCGGCGGCGCCGGACTCCACCGCCTGGCGCGCCAGGAACAGGGCGGTCGAGCCGGTGGAACAATTGTTGTTGACGTTGATCACGGGAATGCCGGTCATGCCGATTGGATAGAGCGCTCGCTGGCCGCAGGTGGAATCGCCATAGACATAGCCCACTTAGGCTTGCTCCACCTTGGCGTAGTCCAGCCCGGCATCGGCCAGGGCCTGACGCGCCGCCTCGGCACCCATCTGGTAGTAGGGCGCGCTGGCGCCGGGTTTCGCGAACGGCACCATGCCGACGCCACTGATCACCGCTGTGTGTTTCATGCTTTTCTCCTTACCCTCTAGGTATCACCGTGCATTGCTTGTCGCACTGCATCCCGCACCACTTCCGGTCGCTCCATGGGCAGAAAATGGGTTGTTCCAGCCAGAACGTTCAACTCGGCGGAGGGTAGCAAGGCATGTAGGCGCCGGCGCGCCCTTGGCGAGAAGGTTGAGGCGCGTTCCGCGGCCAGCACGACCATCGGACACCGCAATCGTCGGACGGCGGGCCAGGGGTTGTGTTCGGTATGGGCAAAGGTGGTGCTTTCCCATTCCGGCGTACAGGCCAAGCGAAAACGATCATCATGGGCCACGAGGCCGTGCTCAACATAGTTTTCCAGCCATGCTTCCGGCCAGGTTCTGAAGCCACCACGGCCACGAAAGTTCTCCAGTGCGGCGGCGCGCGAGTCAAACACCCTGCGGCGACGTGCCGCTCCGGCGGCCAGTGAAAACCGCTGTGACTGGCGTAGCAGCTTGGCCGACCACAATCGCCAGCCCTGCCAGGGATCCATGATCACCGGTTCCGCCAGGATCAAGCCCCGCACCTTGTCCGGTCGTCGGGCCGCGGCCATGATACTGGTCGTGGCACCGATCGAATGACCCGCAAGCCAGACAGGCTCATCCAGACTTTCCAGCCAAGCGACAAGGTCTTCGTAGTACGTTTCCCAACCGCGGAATGTTTTAATATCGGCCGCCTCGGCGCTGGCCCCGTGGCCCCGCATATCCCAGGCCAGCACGTTGCAATCGTCAGCCAATTCGTCGAGCAGCGAGCGGTAAACCTGGCTATGGAAGCCCGTCGCATGGGCCCAATGCAGGGTGGGGCGTTCGCGCGATCCGGGCCAGCGCCACAGCGCGATTTGCCGCCCGTCCGGGGCAGTGAATCCGTCACGCTCGATCACGTCACGCGTCTCAGTAGGATTTGGGTAAGCCAAGGACATGTTCTCCGATGTAGTTGAGCAGCATTTCGTTGTTGATTGGTGCAACCTCCATTAACCGTGCCGAAGGCCATAGCGTGATGATGTCGTAGTCCCGGTCGAAACCGTAGCCGCCGTGGGTCTGCAGGGCGGCCTCGACGGCTTTGACCGCCGCGCGAGAACCCAGCAATTTCGCCATGTTGGCATGAGAACCGGCATCGCCACCGGCGTCGAACGTCGCAGCCGCGTGGATCATCATCAGCCGTGCTGCCTCCAATTCGGCCTTGGCCTCGGCCAGCCGGTGCTGTATAGCCTGATAACCCCCGATGGGGGTGCCGAAAGGTTTGCGTTCGTTGGCGTAGGCCACTGCCTTTTTGAGAGCGTAATTGCCCAGGCCCACGGACATGGCGGTGACCAGCAGGCGCTCCGAATTCAGCGCCTCGAACATTCCGGCCAGGCCCTGTCCCGGGTTGCCGATCAAGCGACCCGCGTCGAGTTTGACGTCATCGAAAAAAACCAGGTATTGCCGCTCCGGCCAACCGACGTCGATATTCAGGGGCTGTAGTTCCACGCCGGGCGCGTCGGTATCCACCACGAACAAGGACATACCCTCAGTGCGTCGTTTGACTTCGCCGGCTTTTTGGGTGCGGGCCACGACCAGCATTCGATCGGCGTCCGCCGCACCGGAAATAAAAACCTTGCGCCCGGTCAGCCGATAGCCGTCACCATCCGGTGTCGCCAGCGTGGACATCGCGAAGCTGTTGGTCCCGGCATCCGGCTCGGTGATTGCGAAGCACAGTTTCTCGGCCCCGCTGATTGTCGGCTTGACGAACCGCTCTATTTGCCTGGGTGTGCCATTGCGGATGATCGGCACTCGCGCAAAGCCAGTGAGCAACAGCATGGGCAGCACCAGCCCGGCCTCGGCCAGCGTTTCCATCAGCGCGACTAGTTCCACCTGGCCGCCGCCCGAGCCCCCCAGGTCCTCGGGAATGGTGATGCCAAGCAGCCCATATTCGCCCAGCGCTTCCCAGGCCTCCTGAGGGAATCGGTGATTATCGATGCATTCGCGCATGTATTCCCGGGAAAAGCCTTCGCTCACGACGCGGGTGGCCTCGCGAATGTCACGCATGCGTTCGGCTACGCGGGCTTGGTCGAACTGGGCTTCGGACGCGATGCTCATTATCGTCTCCTCCTTGCGCTCACCCCTCCGGGGTAAATAGGTTGCGTTTGCCATCGTGGTGCACGCGGCCCGGGCGATTGAGAAATTCCTCGTTCGTCATGGCATTGAGCAGGTCCGTGTCGGTGGGAGTGTTGGCAACAAACCGCCGGCCATCGCTCAGGCGGCCCAGCACAATACCCTGGACCGGGCGGTCGGCGCGGTCGTGCATGACAGTGTAGGTCTCGATGCGGGCCTTGCCCTGCGCCTGCTCCACCAGTTCCACGACGGGGCCGGCGTCGATCTCGGCTTGCAGCCCGGCCGGATCGATCGGCCGCCAACCGCCGACGGGCGGTCTTCCGCCGTAGAGCCCCAGCGAATGCTTGCTCATGTACCAGCCCACGCCGCTGACCAATCCGTTGGTGCTTCGGTCGGCGCGGATACGGTTCATGATCTCGGCGATGGCGTGGGTGCAATAGTTGTTGCCGGGCCCGCCATGGTAAGCCAAGCCACCTGTGACGGTCAGTGGCCGGGGATCATGCACGGAGATACCCAGCGCATCGCGCGCCATCTGTACAGCGCTGGGGAAACAGCTGTACAGGTCCAGGTGATCGATCGCGTCGATCCCGAGTCCGCTGGTCGCTGCCAGCCGCTCGCCGCAGGCGGTGATCGCCGGCGAGCGGGAAAGATCCGCCCGCTGGGAGACGAACCAATGATCGTGGCCGTTTGCCGCGGCCAGGGGGTACACCCAGCGTTCAGGGTCGATGCCCAGCCGCCGGGCCTTGGCCACGGACATCATTACCAGCGCGGCGGCCTGATCCACCGCGATGAGGGCGTTCATGTGCTTGGTGTAGGGCGCGCCGACCATGCGATTTTTGGGTGAGCGCTCGGCGATATCGGCCGCCGATAAAGGGTCGCGGCGCCAGGCTCGCGGATTGTCGACCGCGACGGCGTTGAATCGGGCATAGAATTCGCCCAGCATTCGTCGGTGCTCGGCTGGGTCAAGGCCGTAGCGACCCCGCAGCGCCTGCTCGAATAACGGATAGATCTGGATGGGCAGATTGAGCCCGTGGCGTTGTTCCGCCGAATTGGTCGGCTCGCGGTCATCGCCGAGCAGTCGCGGACCCTCGCCGGTGGCGGTGTCCAGCACTCCGGACAGGCCGGCGCCCTTGCCGCGCATCTGTGTGGCAAGCGCCTCGCCGCCCGCGATCAAGATACAATCGAGACCACCGGCGGCGATGCGATCGGCATAGTAACCGACCAGCCATTGACCCATGTTCCCGCCTATGGGTGTGTAGAAGCGCTCGCCGGGGTCGATGCCCAGATGCCGCGCCAGGGTGGACGGGGCATCGGAATAAGACGGCGCCAATATGTTGAGACACGTTAACGACTGGATCTGACCCAGAACCCCGGCCACACCGCAGTCCGCCGCCGCGGCTCGGGCAGCCTCGGCGACCAGGCCTATGGGGGTGCGCTCGGTATCCGGTTCGCGCGCGCTGATCTGGCCGGCGCCGACCAGCACCGGTGTTGTTTCCTCATGAGCCGTCATCGGCGAATAACCTCCGCAACGGTATCATCTCCGGGAAAAGGCCTGCTGTTGGACGTCAGCCTTGAGTCATCTCATAGCCATCCTGCCGGATAGGCCTTTTTGAAATGGTAATGAGCCATGGGCAGGTGTTTCGCTCGCCAAAGCATCTCGAAAGAGGTAGAAGGTCGAAGCATGGGCGCGTCGCCATGATGATCGAAGTAATAGCTGTTAGAGGCCGCGCAATTGTGGTTAAGGAACACCGTCCCTTGTTGGCGTCGTTGGATATTCCGGAAGTAGCGATCGTGCACGTCTTGACGAATCTCCACGCAAGTCGCGTCCCGCTTTCGGGCGGCCTCGATGCAGCGCGCCACGTGAATCGCGTTACCCTCGACCATTTTGAAATAGGATGAACCAATCAGCGCGTATGGACCCAGCATGATGTAGAGATTGGGGTAGCCGGGAACTGTCAGGCCCTCATAGGCCTGGTAACGGTTCCGCTCCCAGAATTCGCCCAGATCCACACCGCCGCGTCCCACGACTTCATAGGAGGGCAGATTGCCCTTTTCGAAAACCTTGTAGCCGGTCGCCAGGATCAGCACATCGATCTCGTGCTCAATGCCGTCGATGGTCTCGATGCCCTTGGGAGTGATGCGTTGGATAGGGGTGGTGATCAGATCGACGTTGCTACGGCTGAAGGTGGAAAAGTAGTTGTTGGAAAATGTCGGCCGCTTACAGCCGAAGCCATATCGCGGGGTTAATTTGCCCCATAACTCCGGGTTATCGGGCAATTGCTCGCGCATGTTGTTGACGCCGGCGCGCTGGGCCCATTGCACCAGCCAAGGAAAGCGCCGATAGTAAACCGCCGCGATGATCATCAACGATTCGGTCAGCGCATCGGTGGTGGTACGTACTCCCTGCTGGGCCAGGCTCGACCAACGAAAGGCGGTGCGCATCCAGCCGGGCATACGGACATCCGGTTTCTTGAGTACCCAGATGGGCGTGCGCTGATAGACATCCAGATGCGCCACCCGCGGGGCGATTTCGGGAATCAGCTGCACCGCGGTGGCGCCGGTACCGATCACCGCCACCCGCTTGCCGGTGAGATCCACTTTGTGGTCCCAGCGCGCGGTGTGCATGCGCTCGCCCTGAAAATCCTCGACCCCTTCGATATCCGGCATCTTCGGCGAGATCAACCCGCCGGTGGCGGACACTAGGTGGCGTGCGGTGACACATCCCTTGTCGGTTGTCACCCGCCACAAGTGCTCGCCTTCATCGAACTCGGCACGCTTCACGCTGACGCCGAAACGTATGTAGGGATAGAGGCCGTATTTGCTGGCCACACGGCGGGCGTAGTTCTGCAGCTCGTCACCCGGCGCGAAGACCCGCGACCAGTTCGGATTCTGCTCGAAGGAAAAAGAGTAGACGAAAGAAGTGATGTCCACCGCCACGCCGGGGTAGCGGTTGTCGCGCCAGGTGCCGCCGACGTCGGCGGCACGCTCGATGATTGATAAGGATTTCATGCCGCGGCTGAGAAGCTCGATGGCCGCGCCCATTCCGGCGAAGCCGGCGCCGATGATCAAAATCTCGTGGTCGGGTTCAGCGCTCCCGTGGCGCGGCGCCCGCTGGCCACGACGGCTTTGTTGAATCCGGTCCTCCGCGACATTCATAGTGGTCCTCCTTCCAGTTTTTGGCAGGTCGCTTAGCCGCTATGCGCGAGGCGCAGTTTCGTCCGTGCCACGGCCCGGGTGCATGCTACGGGCGCCGACAAATGCCGGCGCATAAAGCCGACTATTTCGGTAACGTCCTGGCGCGCCTCCGGCAACATGGAATGAAACACCGGCCACACATGTGGCATATTCCAGCGGGCGCGCAGGGTCACGGCCACGCCGGCCTGGCGCGCACGGTGCGCTACCCGATAGGCATCATCACGCAGGGCCTCGGATTCGCTCACAGTGAGCATAAGAGGCGGCAGGCCACGGAAATCGCCGTAGATCGGTGAGACATAGGGATCCCGGGGATCATGGCCGGCCAGATACAGATTGGTGGCCATCTCGATCATGCGTGGAGTCAGCATGGCATCGCTGGCCGCGTTGGCCTGGCGCGACGGTGTATCGCCAACCGCGTCGGCGCCGGGCGAGATCGACACGGCGCAGGCTGGCATGCGGGGGGAGGAATCGGGCGAGGCGGCCTGCGCATCGCGCAGCCTCAGCAGCGTGGCCAGAGTGAGGTTGCCACCCGCGGAATCTCCGATCAGGGCCAGCGGCTCGTCAGGATAGTCCTCGGCCAGCGCCCTGTAGGCATGGTGGGCATCGTCGAGGGCGGCCGGGTAGGCCGCCTCCGGCGCTAGGCGGTAGTCGATCCAGAACACGCGTGCGTTCAGTCTCTTGGCCAGCTGCCCGCAAAGCTCAGCATAAGTAGGGAAACGGCCACTGATAAAGGCGCCACCGTGGAGATACAGCACGGTGGCCGTGGGCTGACTGGGACTGACACGCACCGCCGGCACGCCGGGTGGTACGGCCGGTTCATTGCCAATGGTGGTCTTGCGCGCGGTGACTCCGGACGGCAGCCCGCCCGGCAGGCGGGCCATCGCGGCGATGCGCCGTAACCGCATCACCAACTCGTCGGGACTAGCCGGCTCGCGTTTCATCAGTAGCCGAAAACCACGGTCGGCAACTCTTGCCGAGAATGATGTCATGATTTGCCTCCTGCCGGATATCAGCCCCCGGCCAAGCGATACGCCTCGCCCAGCGCGCGAGCGTATAGCCGCGGCGCGTAGCGCTTGAACCGCCACATGAAACGCCCGTCGAACTGCGGCACCACATAAAGTTGCTTTCGATCGAGGGCGTCCAGGGTCCGGCGTGCCACCTGGTCGCTGGTGGCGAAGGTCCACTTGCGCATGGCGGCATGGGCGAAATCGCCGCGGTGCTCGGGCAGTCGCGCCTTGTCCAGAATGTTGGTGGGTACCACGGTGGGACACAGGGCCGAAACATGCACGCCGGTGCCGGTCAGCTCGGCCGCCAGAGTTTCGGAGAGTGAAAGGACCGCGGACTTGGTCACGTTATACGCACTCATCTCCGGCGCCGCGCCGAAACCGGCGGCCGAAGCCACGTTGACAATGCCGCCGTAGCCCAGTGCGCGCAGCTTGGGTGCGAAGAAGTGACAACCATGAATGACGCCCCAAAGATTGACTTTGAGGCACCAGCGCCAATCGCCAAGCGGCACTTCTCCGATGCGGCCGCCTACGCCCACCCCGGCGTTATTGACCACCAACGTCATTGGCCGTCCGAGCAGCGATTCGGCCTTGTCGGCGAGCGTGGCCATCTGCTTTTCACTACCTACGTCGCAGCGGTAGGCGACAGCCCGACCTTCGCCCAATTCCGAGAGTATGCTGGCGGTTTGCTCGGCGCGCTGGCGGTCTATATCCGCGCAGATCACTGATCCGCCACGGCGCACGATCTCATAGGCGAAGCTGCGGCCGATGCCGCTGCCCGCCCCCGTGACCAGGGCCGCCGCCCCCTCGGAGGGTTTCAGTGTTTTACGCTTGGCACCGCTCACGCCGCCGTCACTCGTTCCGCTGTTGTGTCACGCCTGTTATCGTCATGCCATTGCCGGAATGCTTGGTAAGCCTGCTGGGCATCACCGGTTTCCTCGTAGGCGCGCTTCCAGGCGTGGATGACTTCCCGGTTATCGGCGTCCCATGGATGGAAGCGGGGGGAGAGAAAAGGCAGCGTATCGATCACAAAAGCTCGGGTGAAGATTCCAGGTGCGAAGTACAACCACTTAATGGCGCGCAGTGCCGAGGGGATGTTCGTGAGCTGCCGATCTTTCCAGAGGAAATACAGCCAGTTACCGTGCACCAGAGGCAGGAAAAGGGCTGTACCCAGAGCGAGCGTCGCCATGCGGATTGCGTAAGCGCGGACGCCGCCCCCGCTTACCTCTCCGAACACGTCGAAGCTGACTGACTTGTGCTCCGTCTCCTCCACGAAGTGCCAGAACAGCATGGCGGCGACTTCCTGCCTGGTATCGTCCCACAGTTCCGGATGATCGAGCATTACCTGGGAAATCACGGCCGTGAAATGCTCGAAGTTCGCGGCCATGGCGCACTGGGTGGCGCCGCCCAGGTAGCGTTGAAGGGGCTTTCTGATCGCCTTGAACACGGCCTCCGCCCGGTCTATTGGAATGCCGTGCGCGACCATCGCTTCATTCATGGCGTCATGCTCCCGTGCATGGGAGCGTTCCTGTCGAATAAAGCTGATCGCGGCTTTGCGCACTGACGGATCGTGAAGATTCTCGAGTTGCTTACTCGTGGCCTGCATGACCCAGCGCTCGCCGTCCGGCACCGCGGCCAGGATCGCGTTCATCCAGTGAGTGATCCACGGATCGTTGTTGAACCAGTGGCGCGGCACCGTCTCCGGGCTCATGCCGAAATTCAAATCCCTGTGTTCGACTTCATCGTAACCAATCTTGCGGCTCGCGATCACCATGTCGACCTCCTGAGTAGTTCGACTGTTGAGTCACTTTATTTGGGCGATTGACCAAATGTCAAGGCCCGAAAAAGCAGTCAGTGGATATCTTCGCGCGCCGGGAAACAGATCGCGTCAGACCGGCGGGAAAAGCCGGTCGAGATACGGTACAAAAGAAAGGAAACGGAATGCCGGAGCGTGGTACCGGACCACTAGGGGGCAGGGGGTAGAGTGTGCCGGGAACCGGCGTGCTGCCGGTACTGATCGGGCGAAAGACCGAACCAGCGCTTGAAGGCACGCCTGAAATTGGCTCCGTCATGATAGTTCATCAACGCGGCGATGGCTTCGATCGAAAGCTTGCTGTCACACAGGTAGCTGATCGCTTGCCGGGATAGGATTTCGTCACGAATTTTCCTAAAACTGCTGTTTTCCTCCTTGAGCTTGCGAGCGAGAGTGCGTTTGCTCATGAAAAGGGAGGCTGCTGCTTCGTCTTCGCTGAGCGAACCGGGGGGTCTCGATAGCATCATCTTCTTAAGCCGGGTCTGGTAGCTGGGCTTGTGGTTCTGAAGCTCGGCAAGCATTGATTCACATTGCTCAAGAGCCAGGCGGTAATTTTCATGATTGGCGGAGGCGTTCGGTTCCCGGCACAGTGCCGTCGGCAGTTTTAGTGTGAACTTATCGGAGCCAAAACGAATGCGACCGGGCAAGTAGTCCGAGTACATCGCGTGGTACTCAGGTGTCCGGTGGGTAAAACAAATTTCAGCCTCATGTAGTGGGCGACCGACAACGAACTCGCCGAATTCAAGCAGCACCACGATCATGGTATCCGCCAGGCAACGCTCGATATCCGCGTCCAGCGGCACTTGGAAGTCCAGTCGGCATTCCAGGTGTTCTTCAGCTTCCTGCAGGTGTAGCTCGACGATGCTTGCCCGAGTAGGTAGGAATGTCTGAATCGCCTGTAGCGCGGTGAGCAGGTCCGGACTGCTCGAGGCGGCAAAACCGATGGCGCCGTGGGTCGCCGGGGTCAGACGCTTCCCCAGCCGTAAGCCGAACTCAAACTGGCCCGACAACGCCAGTGCATTGCGTAAAATCCGCACCTGGTGAGCTGGCGTGAGCAGACTGTCCTCGCCCAGAAATTGCGCGATACCGAGACCGGTACCTTGCAGCAACGAGGGTAGCTGGCTGACGGTTAAGTCCAGCTCGCGGGCAATAAGTCGTGAATAGTTCGACGGAATGCCGCCTTCCGAGGCTTTCGGTTCACCTTTCTGCTGTGTCATTGATACGGTCCGTTGATAGGCATGCCTGTCTTTAAATGACCCCAGTGTGTCAATAAATGACCTCCCCGGCAAGCGAATCAACAACCACGATGCAGTCATTAAGTTACTTGCTGGAGAAAGGTCTTGGGTAAGATTACGTTCATTGAGCATGACAGTACCGAGCACATTGCCGAGTTTGAATCTGGTTCCTCGCTGATGCAGGTTGCTGTTAATAACGCTGTGCCCGGCATCGACGGAGACTGCGGTGGGGAATGCGCCTGCGGCACCTGCCACGTGATAGTGACCGGTGAATGGTTCGGAAAGACCGGGGAAATAAATGATGCTGAAGAGCAGATGTTGTCCATGACTCCGGAGCGGGCAGAAACTTCTCGGCTGGGCTGTCAGATTCGAACCACTGAGGCGATGGACGGTATGACCGTTCTGTTGCCTGAATTTCAGATGTAGCGGGAGGTCACCATGTCAACCAAGTCAGGCACGAACGATGCCATGCAAACAAAGATGATTAATGCCACATCGAGATTGGTGCCTATGCACTTACAGATCAAGGCACTCAAATCTCTGATGAAAGCGAAGAAAAAGGCACTGGGGTCAACACGCCCACAGGTCAAGTTTCTCGAACAGCCCGTGCCTGACGTCAATACCCTGGCACTTGAGGATATTGACACCAGCAACCCTTTTCTGTATCGGCAAGATCAGTGGGGTGCCTATTTCAAGCGGTTACGTGATGAGGCACCGGTGCACTTCCAGAAAAGCAGCCAGTTCGGGCCATTCTGGTCGGTGACACGCTATGAAGACATTTTGTTCGTCGATAAGAATCACGAGCTCTTTTCCTCCGAGCCACAAATCATTCTGGGTGATCCTCCGGAAGGGTTGTCGGTGGAAATGTTCATCGCCATGGATCCGCCAAAACATGATGTGCAACGCCGGGCGGTCCAAGGTGTGGTGGCACCCCAGAATCTCAAGGAAATGGAGGGGCTGATCCGGCAGCGCGCCGCCGAGGTGCTCGACAGTCTGCCCCTGGACAAGGCTTTCAACTGGGTGCCGGCAGTGTCCAAGGAGTTGACCGGGCGTATGTTGGCAACGTTGCTGGATTTCCCTTACGAGCAGCGTCACAAGCTGGTTGATTGGTCGGACCGACTGTCCGGAGCATCTTCGGCGACTGGTGGCGAGTTTACCGACGAAGACATCATGTTTGACGATGCCGCGGACATGGCCTGGTCATTCTCGAGGCTTTGGCGAGACAAGGAGGCACGACGCAAGGCTGGCGAGCCTCCGGGTTTCGACTTGATCAGCATGCTACAGAGTAACGAGGATACCCGGGATTTGATTAACCGTCCGATGGAGTTTATCGGCAACCTGGCGCTGCTGATTGTTGGCGGCAATGACACCACCCGCAACTCCATGAGCGGCGGTGTGCTGGCCCTGAATCAGTTCCCCGAGGAATTCATCAAGCTGAAGAAAAACCCGGAATTGATTCCAAACATGGTTTCGGAAATTATCCGCTGGCAAACTCCACTCGCCCACATGCGCCGGGTTGCCACGCAGGACGTGGAGCTGCGTGGTCAGACCATTAAGAAAGGGGACCGCGTGTTGATGTGGTATGCCTCCGGTAATAGAGACGAACGAAAGTTCGAAAATCCCGACCGGCTTATTATTGATCGAAAGGACGCGCGGAATCATATTTCCTTTGGCTACGGCATTCACCGTTGCATGGGCAACCGTCTGGCTGAGTTGCAATTGCGGATTTTGTGGGAAGAGTTACTTAAGCGCTTTGATAACATAGAGGTCGTGGGTGAGCCCGAGCGTGTGCAGTCCAACTTTGTGCGGGGCTATTCCAAGCTAATGGTCAAGTTGACCGCAAAAAATTGAATTCACGTCCGGAGCCGATGTCATCCGAACAGTTCGATTATGTCGTGGTTGGGGCGGGCTCGGCCGGATGCGTCGTCGCCAACCGTCTATCCGAATGCGGCCGCCATTCGGTGCTGTTGCTCGAGGCCGGTCCGGAGAGTCGCCGCAATCCGTTCGTGAATATGCCGCTGGGCTTTCTGCAGCTGATCTTCAGTCGTCGCGTTAACTGGCAGTTCAATACCGAGCCGCAGCGGCACATGTATGGCCGTGCCTTATATCAGCCACGAGGCAAGATGGTCGGCGGGTCCAGCGGCATGAACGCGCAGGTCTACATTCGCGGACATGCCCGGGACTACGATGAGTGGGCACGGCTCGGTTGCGAGGGGTGGTCGTATGCCGATGTGTTGCCTTACTTCCGAAGATCCGAACATTTCGAGCCGGAGTTGGCGGCTCTTGAAACGGCGTTTCATGGTCGGGGTGGCCCGCTTAATGTTGCCGAGCGCCGCTATACCAATCCGCTAAGCACGGCGTTCGTCAAGGCGGCGATGCAGGCGGGCCACCGGCGCAACCCGGATTTCAACGGACGTGAACAGGAAGGCGTGGGCTACTACTATGTTTATCAGAAGGACGGCGCGCGCTGTAGCAATGCGCGTGCCTATCTCGAACCCGCGGCGTTTCGGTCCAACCTGACTGTCCGCAGCGGAGCGCACGTCACGCGTGTGTTGCTCCAGGGCGGCCATGCCACCGGTGTCGAATATCGGAGCGGGAAGGGGCTGGCTCAGGTCCGTGCCCGGCGCGAAGTAGTTCTCTGCGGCGGCGCGTTTAATTCTCCGCAGCTGCTGATGCTTTCTGGAATCGGGCCGCGCGGTGAACTGTCCCGGCACGGGATTGAATTGCGTCATGAGCTGGAGGGCGTGGGACGGAATCTGCAGGATCACATCGACGTGTTCGTGCGTGTTAGAGCGCGCGACCGCCAGAGCATTTCCATGCATCCGAGCTACTGGTTCAAGGGCCTTCGGGCCCTGCTGCAGTATCTGAGCGGTCGTCGCGGTTTACTGTCGAGTAACGGCGCCGAGGCCGGTGGGTTTATTCGTTCCCGTGCGGAAGAGCCGATCCCCGACTTGCAACTGCATTTCGGGCCGATGCTGTACGCTGATCACGGGCGGGATATGAAGACCGCGATGAGCGGTTATGGTTACATCGTGATGATTTATGGGCTCCGGCCTTTGTCGCGCGGCCACGTCGGTTTGCACAGTGCCGATCCCTTCGCGGCACCGCTGATAGACCCCAATTATATGGCTGAGCCCGCCGACGTCGAGAGACTCGTTCGGGGGGTGCGTTTAGTACGCAGGATTCTGGAGCAGCCGGCTTTCGCGTCTCACCACGAGGTCGAGATATCGCCGGGACCGACGCTGCGCGGTGACGAAGAACTCGCCAGATGGGTAAGGCGTAGCGGCGAGTCGGCCTACCACCCTGTAGGTACCTGTAAGATGGGATCGGATCCAATGGCGGTGGTCGATCCCCGACTGCGCGTGCGTGGCCTCCGGTCCCTGCGGGTGGTTGATGCTTCCGTTATGCCGACCCTGGTGGGCGGAAATACCAATCAGCCGGCGACCATGATTGGCGAGAAGGGGGCCGAGATGATTCTCGAGGATTTCAAGGTGTCCCGCGGCCGATCGCGGTATTGAGTGCGGCGTGCTCGTCCCCATGGCTTTTGTAATCGTGAAAACGGACCCCAAGGCACAGTAGAAAAGAGACAGGCTATGACGAACAATCAGAAACAAACGACGGTCATCGTTGGCGGCGGGCACGCGGCGGGAGCGCTTTTAACAACCCTGTTGCAAAAGAAATATCAGCATAAAGTGATTCTGGTGGGCGAAGAGCCCCACCCACCCTATCAGCGCCCGCCTCTGTCCAAGAATTACCTGACAGGCGAAGTTGATCAGGGTTCACTGTATTTGAAGCCAAGCTCAATATATGAAAACGCGGGTCATCAGTTGCGGCTCGGTGTGCGAGTCGTGCAAATCGATCGAAACAACAAAATCATCCGGTTGTCGGACCAGAGCACCTTGAAATACGATCAACTTGTCCTGGCCACGGGATCGCGTGTTCGGCGTTTGAATGCGCCGGGAGCGGACTTGAAAGGCATTCACTATTTGCATGATATAGCCGATGCGGATAACTTGCGCCAACAATTAGTTGCAGGGAAACGTTTGGTCATCGTGGGTGGCGGCTATATCGGTCTCGAGGTCGCCGCCAGCGCAAACAAGAGCGGCGTCGATGTCACCGTACTGGAAGCCGCTGATCGGCTTATGCAACGGGTTACTGGGCCGGAGATGTCCGCATTCTTTTACGCCAAGCATACTAACGCCGGCGTGGACGTACGTTTGAACACCGCGGTTACCGGCTTCGAAGCGGGAGAGCAAGGTTGTGTGACGGGCGTAAGATTGGCGAACGGCGGTATCGTGCCGGCCGATATCGTGCTTGTTTCCATCGGTGTTCTTCCGGAAACCGCTCTGGCCGAGGCCGCGGGCTTGCCCTGTGATGACGGTATTGTCGTTGACGAGTTTACTCGTACCGCGGATCCCGCTGTCCTGGCGATCGGCGACTGTACCCGCCACCGGAATCTGTTATTTGAAAAGATGCAACGACTTGAGTCCGTGGCGAATGCCGTCGATCAGGCTCGTACTGCGGCCGCGACGCTTATGGGTGAGCGCGTGCCCTACACAAGCGTGCCGTGGTTCTGGTCGAACCAGTTTAACGTACGCTTACAAATGGTGGGGTTATCTCAAAACCACGATCAGCGGGTGGTTCGCGGCGATCCCTCGGATGAAGCGTTTGTGGTATTCTATTTACGCGGAAGCCGGCTGGTGGCCGTTGACGCGGTAAATCTGCCCATGGCCTTCATGGTCGGGAAGAAGCTTGTATATCAAGGCAAGGACGTCGATGTTGAAGCATTGAAAGATCCGAGCACCGAATTGAAATCGTTGGTATAAGGCATGATACCGAAGCAGCATCGGCATTCGGTGTGACGCAGACCGTACACGGCCCGGACCTCCTCCCTGGCCAGCTGACCAAGGCCGGTGGTGCTTAGCCGATGACTTGTGAGAAAATCAGCGGGCCGCGCGGATCTTCGGCGTGACGAGCCATTACGGGGAAGTCGTCGGTCTGACGCAGGCAATGGACTCTCGCAATTCGGATTCGTGCCGTACCCCGAGGCCGGAGGAGAAAAACCATGAGAAAAAAGCGCCCGGCCGGTCCGGCCCGGTCTGATCGTCAGTTTGTATTGACATCCGCCGCTCGACTGTTTCGTGAGCAGGGCTATGACCGGACCACGGTGAAAGAAATCGCAAAAGCGTGTAATTTGCTGCCCGGCAGCCTTCATTACCGGTATCAGGCCAAGGAGGATATTCTTGTTGATCTGATGCGCCTTGGTTTGGAGCAAACCTCGACTGCTGTCTCCGAAGCCGTGGCCGGTGCGGCGGAACCCGTGGAGCAGTTGCGTAGAGGCATCAATGCGCACCTTCAGATGCTGGTCAGCGGCTCGGACATGGTCTATGTACTGTTGTTTGAGTGGCGTTCTCTGCGCGGCGAGGCACGCAAGGAGATGATCAAGTTGCGCGACCGTTATGAGTCCCTCTGGGCGACTATGCTCAAGTCACTGGCGGAGAAAGGGGTAATTCGAAAGGAAGTGGATCTGGATTTGCTGCGGCTTATAGGCCTCGGCGCGCTCAACTGGGTAGCCACCTGGTTTAGCGACGATGGTCGCTACACGCTAGAGGAGATAGGTGATTTTGTCTGGCGCATGATCCGCGACGCGGTGCTAAAGGAGCGCCTGCACGATGTGCGGACTGAATACGGTTGATCGGCGCCCCTATGGCTCTAACGTCAGGCCCCCGGGAGCATCGGCGCCTCGGTGAACCCAGCTCCGGCAAGGCGCGGTCTTTGGATTGATGACGAAAGAAAGTTCGCCAGAAGTGGGGCTGGGCAAGAGGCGCCCGGTGGCGGATCATTGGCGGTTTTGAATCGGTTTCTGCTACACTCGCGCATCGGGCCGAGTACCCAGCATGAAACGAAGCTCCCGCTAAACGCGGGCTTTTTATTCCGTATCCGTTCGTCGCCAGACGCTGGTCCGCCCGTCGGAGCCCCCATGATTGAAGACGCCAAACCCGCCGGTTTGCTCAAACGCTTTATGGCCCTGGTTTACGACGGCTTCCTGGTGATCGCCCTGTGGTTCGTCAGCGCCGGTCTGTTCGTGCTTCTCTATAACCATACCGGCCTGCCGGTGCAGGACATCAATGGTGTCACCCGCGCCGACCCGATGGTGCTGCGCGGCGTGCTGTTCCCGCTGCTGGTCCTGGAAACCTGGGCCTTCTACGCCTGGTTCTGGCTGCACGGCGGCCAGACCCTGGGCATGCGCGCCTGGCGCCTGCAGGTGCGCGACTACCGGGGCGGCCCCATGCGTTTCTGGCAGACGGTGGCCCGTTTCGCCGCCGCCGGGTTGTCCTGGCTGGCCCTCGGCGCCGGCTATCTGGTGGTGCTGGTGCACCCGCACCAGACCCTCCATGACCGCCTGTCGCTCACCGCCACCGTGGTGTTGCCCAAGGGCGCCAAGGCGGTCTGACCGGGGTGGAGGAATAACCGCGTGAGAGTCGACGACTTTGATTTTGACCTGCCTGAAGCGCTGATCGCCCGGCATCCCCCGGAGCGGCGCCGCGACGCCCGCCTGCTGGCGCTCACCGTGGACGCCCTGCAACACCAGCGGTTTCCCGATCTGGCCGACCACCTGCGCCCCGGCGACCTGCTGGTGTTCAACGACACCCGGGTGATTCCGGCCCGCCTGTTCGGCCACAAAAGCTCCGGCGGCCGGGTGGAAGTGCTGATCGAGCGGCTGCTGGAGGGCACCCGGGCGCTGGCCCATGTGCGCGCCTCCAAGTCGCCCAAGCCGGATACCGGCCTGGTGTTCGAGCAGGGCATCGGCGCCCGGGTCGAGGGCCGCCGTGGCGAGCTGTTCGAGCTGGATTTCACTGGCTGCGAGACCGCCCTGGAGGCGCTGGAACGCATCGGCCATGTGCCGCTGCCGCCCTACATCGACCGCCCCGACGAGGGCGCGGACCAGGAGCGCTACCAGACCGTGTACGCCCGCGAGCCCGGCGCCGTGGCGGCGCCCACCGCCGGCCTGCACTTCGACCAGCCGATGCTGGAGCAACTGCGGGCAATGGGGGTGGAGACCGGCTTCGTGACCCTGCACGTGGGCGCCGGCACCTTTCAGCCGGTGCGCGTGGAGCGGGTCGAGGATCACCCCATGCACAGCGAACGGTTCCGCGTCGAGCCCACCCTGGTGGAGCAGGTCGCCGCCACCCGCGCCCGCGGCGGCCGGGTGGTGGCGGTGGGCACCACCGCCCTGCGCACCCTGGAGGCGGCCTCCGCCGGCGGCGCGCTGGAGGCCGGTGAATCGGAAACCGACATCTTTATTTATCCGGGCTATCGGTTCCGCCAGGTGGACGCGCTGGTCACCAACTTCCATTTGCCTCGCTCCACGCTGCTGATGCTGGTGAGCGCCTTCGCCGGCCGCGAGCGGGTGCTGGCGGCGTATGAAGAGGCGATCCGTGAACGCTACCGCTTTTTCAGTTACGGCGACGCCATGTTCATTGAGAGGGCGCCCGACGCTCAGCGAGGCTTTTCATGTCCCGAATGACGTTCCAGCACCTGGTCAGTGACGGCGCCGCCCGGCGCGGGCGGCTGACCTTCCCGCGCGGCAGCGTGGAAACCCCGGCGTTCATGCCGGTGGGCACCTACGGCACGGTCAAGGGCATGCTGCCCCGGGACCTGGAAGACATCGGTGCGGAAATCTGTCTCGGCAATACCTTCCATTTGATGCTGCGCCCCGGCACCGAGGTGATCGGCGCCCACGGCGGCCTGCACGGCTTCATGCAGTGGCAGCGGCCGATCCTCACCGATTCCGGCGGCTTTCAGGTGTTCAGCCTGGGCGAGATGCGCAAGATCTCCGAGCAGGGCGTGGTATTCCAGAGCCCGATCAACGGCGACCGCATCGAACTGAATCCGGAAATCGCCATGCGCGTGCAGGCGGATCTGGACAGCGACATCTGCATGATTTTCGACGAATGCACGCCGTACCCGGCCACCGAGACCGAGGCCGCCGACTCCATGCGCCTCTCCCTGCGCTGGGCGAAACGCTCCAAGCAGGCCCATTTCGACGATCTGGGGAACGATGCGGCCTGTTTCGGCATCGTACAGGGGGGCATGTACGACGCCCTGCGCCGCGAATCGCTGGAGGGGCTGGTGGACATCGGCTTCGACGGCTACGCCATCGGTGGGCTCAGCGTCGGCGAACCCCAGGAGGAAATGCTGCGCACCCTGGGGGAACTGACGCCGCACATGCCCGGCGAACGGCCCCGGTACCTGATGGGGGTGGGGCGCCCGGAGGACATCGTCGAGGCGGTGCGCCGTGGCGTGGACATGTTCGACTGCGTGATGCCCACCCGCAACGCCCGCAATGGCCACCTGTTCACCGCCGAAGGGGTGATCAAGATTCGCAACGCGCGGCATCGGCACGACCTGGGGTCCCTGGAAGAAGACTGCGACTGCTATACCTGCCGGCACTTCTCGCGCAGCTACCTGCATCATCTGGAACGCTGCAACGAAATGCTCGGCGCGCAGCTCAACACCATCCACAATCTGCGCTACTACCAGCGCCTGATGGCTGGATTGCGGGGGGCTATCGAAGCGGGTACATTGAGCGCCTTCATAAGTGACTTCTACGCGGCCCTGGGCCGTCCCGTACCCGCGCTTTAACGACGATAACGTGGAGTAACGTAATGAACTGGTTGATTTCTCCCGCGCACGCCCAGACCGGCGGCGGCGCCGCGCCCGGTGGTGGCGGCATCGAACTGATCATGCTGGTGGTGATGGTGGTGGTGTTCTACTTCTTCCTGATCCGGCCGCAGCAGAAGCGCGCCAAGGAACACAAGAACCTGGTGCAGAGCCTGAACAAGGGCGACGAAGTGATCACCAGCGGCGGCATCGTGGGCCGCATCACCAAGGTCACCGACGACTTCGTGGTTCTGGAGATCAGCAACAACCTGGAAATCAAACTGCAAAAACAGAGTGTCCAGGCCACGCTGCCCAAGGGCACCATCAAATCAATCTGAAGTAACGCCTTATGACCCGCTATCCGCGCTGGAAATTCTTCCTGCTCCTGGCCGTGCTGTTGGCGTGCGGTCTCTATGCCCTGCCCAACGCCTTTCCGGACGTGCCCGCCATCCAGATCAGCGCCGATGACGCCGGCGAGGAAGTGCCCGCCAGCGTGCGGCAGCGGGTGCTCGACACCCTGGATCAGGCGGGCCTGTCCCACGGCGAAGGGGAGACCGTCAACACCTCCTGGATGGTGCGGCTGGACAGCACCGACGCTCAGCTGCGCGCCAAGGAAATGCTCACCGAGCAACTCGGCGACGACTATGTGGTGGCGCTTAACCTGGCGCCCACCACGCCGCAGTGGCTGCGCGCGGTGGGTGCCTCGCCCATGAATCTGGGCCTGGACCTGCGCGGTGGCGTGCACTTCCTGCTGCAGGTGGACATGGAAACGGTGATCCGCCAGCGCATGGATGCCTGGTCCGGCCAGGCCAAGATGGCCCTGCGCGACGAGGGCATTCGCTACCGGGACGTGGCCATCGAGAACCGTACCCTGGTGGCCACCTTCGACGACCAGGTGGCCGCCGACGCCGCCCGTTCGCCGCTGCGCACCGCGCTGCCGGAATTCACCCTGTCCCAGGCCAGCGAGCAGCCGCGTCTGACCCTGACCCTCAACGCGTCCACCCTGGAAGAATTGCAGGACTACGCGGTGGAACAGAACCGCACGGCGTTGAACAACCGGGTCAACGAACTGGGCGTGGCCGAGGCGGTGGTGCAGCGCCAGGGCGCCGACCGCATCGTGGTGCAGCTGCCCGGCGTGCAGGACGCCGCCCAGGCGCGCCGCATCCTGGGCCGCACCGCGACCCTGGAGTTCCGCCTGGTGGCGGACCAGTATTCCTCCCAGCGCGCCGCCACCGGCATCGCGCCGCCGGGCACCGAGATCTTCCCGTTCAAGGATCAGGGCGACCGCCCGGTGATCCTGGAGAAATCCAAGATCGCCACCGGCGACCAGGTCACCAATGCGCGCATGGGCTTCGACCAGCAGAGCGGCCAGCCGCAGGTGAACGTGGAGCTGGACTCCACCGGCGCGCGCAGCATGCAGCGCATCACCGCCAAGAACGTGGGCAACCCCATGGCGGTGCTGTTCATCGAAACCAAGACCGACATGAAGACGGTGGAGGGCGAGGACGGCGAGCGCCGCCAGGTGCCGCAAAGCACCACCGAGCGTTACGTGATCAACGTGGCCACCATCCAGGACACCCTGGGCAGCCGCTTCCGGATCACCGGCCTGGACAGCCCGGCGGAAGCCTCGGAACTGGCGCTGCTGCTGCGCGCCGGCTCCCTGGCGGCGCCGGTCACCATCGTCGAGGAACGCACCGTGGGGCCGAGCCTGGGCCGCGAGAACATCGAAGCGGGCCTCAAGTCCATGGCCCTGGGCATGGCCCTGGTGCTGGTGTTCATGCTGGTCTGGTACAAGGTGTTCGGCATCTTCGCCAACATCGCCCTGCTGGGTAACCTGGTGATCATCGTCGGCGTGATGTCGCTGATCCCCGGCGCCACCCTGACGCTGCCGGGCATCGCCGGCATCGTGCTGACCGTGGGCATGGCGGTGGACGCCAACGTGCTGATCTACGAGCGCATCCGCGAGGAACTGCGCAGGGGACGGCGGCCCCGGGAGGCCATCGATGAAGGCTACAACCGGGCCTTCACCACCATCCTGGACGCCAACATCACCACCCTGATCGTGGCGGTGATCCTGTTCTCCGCCGGCACCGGTTCGGTACAGGGCTTCGCCGTGACGCTGTTCATCGGCATCCTGTCGTCCATGTTCACCGCCATCGTCGGTACCCGCGCGCTGGTGGAAATGACCTACGGTCGCGGCGCCCGGGCGCCGGCCAAACTGAGCATCTGAGGTGGCTATGCCTACGCCTACGAAAACGATCAATTTCATGGGCATTCGCAAGGTGCTGGGCACCTTGTCGATTTGCCTGGTGGTGGCGTCCATCATCCTGCTCGCCACCCGCGGCCTGAACCTGGGCCTGGACTTCACCGGCGGCACCACCGTGGTGGTGGAAGCGCCGGCGGACATCGACATCGCCCAGGTCCGCCAGGATCTGGAAGAGGCCGGTTTCAGCGACGCCGTGGTCCAGCAGTACGGCTCCGCCCGCGACATCAGCGTGCGCGTGGCGCCCCAGGAGGGCATGGAAGCCGATCAGGTCGGGCAGAACGTGTACCAGACCCTGTCCGGCGGCATCGATGACCTGCAGCTCAAGCAGGTGGAATTCGTCGGGCCCCAGGTGGGCGACGAGCTGCGCGACCAGTCCGGGCTGGCCATGCTGATGGCCCTGGGCCTGATGCTGGTGTACGTCTGGTTCCGGTTCAGCAACAAATTCGGCATCGCCACCGTGGCGGCCCTGCTGCACGACGTGATCATCGTGCTGGGCCTGTTTTCCCTGGTGCGCTGGCCGTTCGACCTGACTGTGCTGGCCGCGGTGCTGGCGCTGATCGGTTACTCGCTGAACGACTCCATCGTGGTCGCCGACCGCATCCGCGAAAACTTCCGCAATACCCGGGAAACCGACCCCCACGTGATCGTCAACGGGGCCATCAGCGAGACCCTGAGCCGCACCATCAACACCTCCTTCACCACCATCCTGGTGCTGGTGGCGCTGTTCTTCTTCGGCGGCGAGGTGATGCGCGCCTTCTCCGAGGCGCTGCTGGTGGGCATCTTCGTGGGCACCTACTCGTCCATTTACGTGGTGGCGAACCTGCTGTTCACCCTGGGCGTCTCCAAGGAAGACTTCCTGATCCCCGAAAAGGAAGAAATCGACGAAATGCCCTGAAAAGGCAGTTAAGAGTGAATAGTTAACAGTTAACAGTGAATAGTTAACAGCTAAAAGACGCGACGAGCGTCGCCACCAACGAAAAGGCCGTGCCCGCGAATGAACGCTGGCACGGCCTTTTTGTTTTCCCCAGGGCCGGCTATGCCGGCCAACTATTAACTGTTCACTGTTAACTATTAACTGCTCTTTACCAGTCTTGTTTTTCCATCCAGGGGATGATGCGCTCGAAGGCCGCCTCGATCTGATCCAGGGAGGTGGAATAGCTGATCCTCAGCGCGTTCGAGCAACTGTCCCCGAAGGTTTCCCCGGCCACCGTGCACACGCCGGTCTCGCGCAGCAGCTTCAAGGCCACGTTGCCGCCGTTGACGCCGTCCGGCAGGGACGGGAACAGGTAGAAAGCGCCGTCCGGCCGGTAGCCGGTCAGGTGCGGGGTCTGCTTGACCAGGTCCACCAGCCGGTCGCGGCGGTGCTGATATTCCTCCAGCATCCGGTCGATGAAGCCCCGGTCGCCGCGCAACGCGGCCACCCCGGCCCACTGGCAGGGCGTGTTCGCCACCGTGGTGGTGAACATGTGGTAGCGCCTCAATTTCTTGATCGCCCCCTGGCTGGCCATCAGCCAGCCGATGCGCATGCCGGCCATGCTGAACGTTTTGGAGAAACTGGAGATCACCATGACGTGGTCCAGGTCCGAGCAGCAGGACAGCACGCTGGGGTACTCCTTGCCGTCATAGATCAGATGGTCGTAGACCTCGTCGCTGATCACGTAGACGCCCCGGTAGGCCGCCTCCTGCACGATCGCCTCCACGGTCTCCCGGGGATAGAGGGTGCCGGTGGGGTTGCTCGGCGAGTTGAGCACGATGGCGTAGGTGTTGGCGTCGATGGCGTCGATCACCTCCTGGGGATCGAGCTGGTGCTGATTCTCCGCCCGGGTGGGGATGGTCTTGACCACGCCGCCGTTCATGCGGATCAGCGGTGCGTAGAGCATGAACGAGGGCTCCGGGACGATGAATTCCCGGCCCGGCGCCGAGGTGGCGGTGAGCGCCAGATAAATCGCCTCGGTGGCGCCGGTGGTGATCATGATGTTTTCCGGCACCAGGCTGCGGTTGTAGCGCTCGCCGTAGTAGTCGGCCAGCGCTTCCAGCAACTCCGGCAGGCCGGCGTCCATGGTGTAGCCGGTCTGGCCCGCCTGCAGGGCGTCCACCGCCGCCTGCACCACGTGCTCCGGCGGTTTCAGGTCCGGCTGGCCGATCGACAGATGGATGACGTCGTCCATGGTCGACGCCAGGTTCACCATGCGGCGGATGCCCGGCACCGGGATGGTGAGCAGCGCCGGGTTCCAGATCGGGTCCTCGGTTTCGTAGAAGTCCGTGTCCAGGTTGATGTTGCTCATGGTCACGCCTCCATGCCGGCGAGCGCCAGGTCCGGGCGCTCGGTGAACGGACGGGCCCGCTCGAACAGATGGCCGGCCTTGAGCACCAGCTCATCCTGGAAACGGCGGCCGACGATCTGCAGGCCCATGGGCAGGCCGTCGCCGGCGCGCCCCAGGGGCACCGACAGGGCCGGCTGCCCGGTCATGTTGAACGGGTAGGTGAAGGGGGTCCAGGTGGGCCAGCGGGTGTTGGGCCAGTCCCGGGGCACCTCCCGGTTGGTGTCGAAGGCGGTGAGCGGCAGGGTCGGGGTGATCAGCAGATCGTATTTCTGATGGAACACCGCCATGCGCTCGGACAGCGCCATGCGCTCGTTCACCGCCGCCAGGTAGTCGAGCATGGACAGCTTCTCCGCCTTCTCCACCACCTGGATCAGGGCCGGGTCCATCTGCGCGCGCTTGCGCGGGCCCAGGTCCCGGCAGGCGTTGGCGGCGCCGCCGTAGAACAGGTGGCCGAAGGCGGCCAGCGGGTTGCTGAAGCCCGGGTCCACCTCCACCACGGTGGCGCCCAGGTCACGGAACACGGCCACCGCGTCGGCGGCGGCGCGTTCGATTTCCGGGTCCACGTCCACATAGCCCAGGTTGTTGCTGTAGGCGATGCGCAGGCCGCTCAGGTCGCCGTTTAGCGCGCCCAGGTAATCCACGTTGCGGCGCGGCGCCGCCTGGGCGTCGCGCGGGTCCGCCTCGGTGAGCACCTGCATCATCAGGGCGCAGTCTTCCACCGTGCGGGTCATGGGCCCGGCGTGGGCCAGGGTACCGAACGGGCTGGCCGGCCAGTGCGGCACCTCGCCGAAGGTGGGCTTATGGCCGACGATGCCGCAGAACGCCGCCGGAATCCGGATCGAGCCGCCGGCGTCGGTGCCCAGGGCCAGCGGCGCCATGCAGGCGGACACCGCCGCCGCCGAGCCGCCGCTGGAGCCGCCGGCGGTTTTCTCCGGGTTCCAGGGATTGTTGGTGGGGCCGCACAGCGGGCTGTCGGTGATGCCCTTCCAGCCGAACTCCGGCGTGGTGGTCTTGCCCAGCGGCACATAGCCGTGGCGCTCAAGGGCGGCCACCGCCGGCGAGTGCTTGTTCAGCGTGCTTTCCGGATCGATGGTGCGCGAGCCTTTCAGGGTCGGCCACATGGGGGTCAGGAACACATCCTTCACCGCCACCGGGATGCCGTCCAGCAGCCCCCGGGGCTCGCCCCGGCGGTAGCGTTGTTCGGCGGCGCCGGCCTCGGCCAGGGTGGTGTCGCGGTCGATCAGACACCAGGCGTTGATGGCATGATCGTGGTGCTGCACGTGGTCGAGCAGGGTGGCCGCTACCTCCACCGGCGACAGCTCGCCGCTTTCGAAGGCCCGTTTCAGAGCGGTGGCGGTGAACATCCTGATTTCATCGGCCATGGCTTTCCTCCTTCTTCAACGGCGTCCATAACCCCGCGCCGTGTCCACCGGATTGGCCAGCGGCTCGCCGAGTCGCCAGCGGTTGAAGTTGTCCACGAACTGCTCTCCCAGGGCCTGGCGCCAGCCGATGAAATCGCCGGCCATGTGGGCGGAGAGCATCACGTCCGGACGGTCCCAGAGCGGGTGGTCCGCCGGCAGCGGCTCCTGCTCGAACACATCCAGAGCGGCGCCGGCCAGCGGCCCGTCCAGGGCGCGCAGCAGGGCCTCGGTGCGAACAATGGCGCCGCGCCCCACGTTGATGAAGGCGGCGCCGGGCTTCATCAGCCCGAAATGGTGGTCGTCGAACAGGCCTTCCGTGTCCGGGGTCAGCGGCGCGGTGACGATCACATAGTCGGCATCGCCGAGCAGGTCCGGCAGATCCTGCTGGGCGTGTACGCGGTCGAAGGCGGCGTCCTCCCGGGCGCGCCGGGCGGTGCCCACCACCTCCATGCCGAGGGCGCCAAGCAGGGTGGCCACGGAGCGGCCGATGGAGCCGGCCCCCACCACCAGGGCGCGTTGGTCGCGGATCAGTGCCGTTTCCCGGTGTTGCCAGCGGTGCTCGCGCTGCAGCGCCAGGTTGGTGAGGGTGTCCTTGGCGAACAGCAGAATGGCGCCCAGCACGTACTCGGCGATGCCCCGGTCGAACACGCCGGCGGCATTGGTCACCGGGAAGCCGCCGTCGCGGATCGGCGGAATCATCAGAGCGTCGACCCCGGCGCTGGTGGCATGCACCCACTGGATCGGACACGGGTCCGGCCAGGCTGCCTGCAGAGCGTCCACGCGGAAATCCGTGACCACCAGCACGTCAGTGTCGGCGAGCGCCTCCGCGAGTCCTTCGTCACCTTGCAGCTGGCGCACCCGGGCCTGGTACCTTAGCGCTTCCAGGCCGGGCAATGGCGGCTCGTCCGGAGCCAGAAGAACGGTCACGCGGGCTTCCTTCATGCCGTTTCCTCCAGGGCGTCCTGGAACAGGTCCACCGCCTGGTCGATCTCTTGCCGGCTGGCGGTGAGCGGCGGCAACCAGCGCACCACCTGGCCGTGGGTGCCGCAGCGCAGCAGCAGCAGGCCGCTGTGTTCGCAGGCCTTGAGCAGGGCGCCGGCGCGCTCGCCGTCCGGCTGGCGTGGTGCCTTGACGATTTCCAGGCCCAGCATCAAGCCCAGCCCGCGCACCTCGTCGATGCACTCATAGCGCTCCATCAGCCCTTCCAGGTGCTGGCGCAGATAGTCGCCTTCGCCGGCGGCGTGGGCCACCAGGTCCTCTTCCTCGATCACGTCCAGGGTGGCCAGGGCGGCGGCGCAGGCCACCGCGTTGGCGCCGTAGGTGCCGCCCTGGGAGCCGGGCCAGCCCTCGGCCATCAGGGCGCGGCTGGCGGCCACGGCGGACAGCGGATAGCCGCTGGCCAGGCCCTTGGCGGTAACCAGCAGGTCCGGGTGCACATCGTAGTGCTGGTGGCTCCAGAAGCGGCCGGTGCGGCCGTAGCCGGCCTGGATCTCATCGGCGATCAGCAGGATGCCGTGCTTGTCGCAGCGCTCGCGCAGCCCCTGCATGAAACGCCGGGTGGCCGGGTAGTAGCCGTATTCGCCCTGCACCGGCTCGATGATCATGGCGGCGGTGTCGGTCGGCGCGGACTGGGTCAGGAACAGGTGGTCCAGTTCCTGGAGGCAGAAATCCACGGTGTCCTCCTCGCTCCAGCCGTAGCGGTAGCTGTGCGGGAAGGGGCTGAAGCAGACGCCGGCCATGAGCGGCTGCCAGCCGCTGCGCACCTTGGTGGTGGAGGTGGTCATGGACGCCGCCGCCAGGGTGCGGCCGTGGAAGCCGCCGGTGAAGGCGATGATGTTGGGCCGGCCGGTGGCCTGGCGCACCAGGCGCAGGGCGGTCTCGATGGCCTCGCTGCCGGAGTTGGAAAACGCCACCGCGTCCAGGGACCGGGGCAGGTGTTCGTAGAGCCGGTCGGTGAGCCGCAGCATGTTGGGGTGGGTGACGGTGGCGTACTGGGCGTGCACCAGGGTGCCCACCTGGCGCTGGGCCGCTTCCACCACGCGGGGGTGGCAATGGCCGGTGGCGGTCACCCCGATGCCGGAGGTGAAATCCAGCCAGCGCCGGCCTTCGCCGTCGTACAGCCAGCTACCCTCGCCGCGCTCCGCGCAGATGCCGCTGGATTGCACCAGCAGTGGAGACAGATGATTCATGCCTTGCTCCTCCCTCGTCGATTCGGGCGGGGGGTGCCGGCCTTGGATCAAGACCGGATCAGCGGCTCCCGCCCAGGGCGCCTTGAATCCGCGCACCGATGGCTTCGGTGCCGCTCGCCGGGTGTTCCCCGGCCAGGTCCGCTTTCAGCGTCTCATGCAAATGGCGCGCCGCGCCATTAAAAATCGTGTTTTTTTCACCCAGCCACTGGAGCAGCAGGGCGAGGCTGAAGAGAGTGGCCCGGGGATCCGCCACGCCCTGGCCGGCGATGTCCGGCGCCGAGCCGTGGGTGGGCTCGAACAGAGCGGGCTGCGTCGGGTCGGAAGGATTGAGATTGGCGGAGGGCGCCACGCCCAGGCCGCCGGACAGCACCGCCGCCAGGTCGGTGAGGATGTCGCCGTGCAGATTGCTGGCCACCACCACGTCGAAGCGCCAGGGCGCCTGCACGAACTTCATGGCGGCGGCGTCCACCAGCTCATGGTGGGTGGCGATGTCCGGATAGTCGGCGGCCACGTCCCGGAACACCTCGGTGTACAGCTCGCCCCAGAACGCCTGGGCGTTGCGTTTGGTGATCAGGCACACCTGGGCGGCCTTGTCCTCGCCGCCGGGCTCGTTGAACACCCGGTCGCGGCCGTCGCGAGCCCGGTCCGCGGCGCGGGCGCGGGCCTGCTCGAAGGCGTGGCGGATCAGGCGTTCGGTGGCGGCGTGGGTGAACACTTCCAGCTGGTTGGCGATCTCGTCGCGGGTGCCGGCGCGCAGCCGGCCGCCCTGGCCGGCGTACTCGCCTTCGCTGTTCTCGCGGATCACCAGCATGTCCAGGTCCCGGGCGCGGGGATCGGCCAGGTACTGGACGGTGCCGGGGTAGAAGCGGGCCGGCCGTTCGCAGGCCCACAGGTTGAGCCCCTTGCGCAGGGTCAGCAGCGGCGCCAGGGAAATGCCGTCGGGCAGATGGTAGCGGTGCGGATCGTCCAGCGGCCCCGGGTCGCCCAGGGCGCCGAGCAGCAGGGCGTCGTAGCCGCGCAGCCGCTCCAGCGCGTCCTCGGGCATCATGGCGCCGTGGCGCCGGTGCCAGTCCGTGGCGGGCCAGGGCAGCACCTCGTAGTCCAGAGGCAGGTCGTGGCCGTGGATCAGTGTGTTCAGCACCGTTTCGGCCACGGCCATCACCTCGGGGCCGATGCCGTCGCCGGGAAGCAGCGCGATGCGATGCCGGTCGGACATGGAACCTCCTGGTAACGGTGGGGGATCACCCCATGCAGAGGTACTTGATCTCGCAGTATTCCTCGATGCCGTACTTGGAGCCTTCGCGGCCCAGGCCGGATTCCTTGACGCCACCGAACGGCGCCGCCGCGTTGGAAATCAGACCCTCGTTGATGCCCACCATGCCGGCTTCCAGGGCCTCGGCCACGCGCCACACCCGGTGGATGTTCTCGCTGTAGAAGTAGGAGGCCAGGCCGAAGGGCGTGTCGTTGGCCATGCGGATGCCTTCCTGCTCGTCCTGGAAGCGGATCACCGCCGCCAGCGGGCCGAAGGTTTCCTCCACGCAGAACTCCATGTCCTGGCTGGCGTTCACGATCAGGGTGGGTTGCACGAAGTTGCCGCCGCGCTCATGGGGCTCGCCGCCGAGTACCACCTTGCCGCCTTTTTCCCGGGCGTCCTTGATGTGCTCCATGACCTTGTCCACGGCGCCCTTGTTGATCAGCGGCGCCTGGGTGACGCCATCCTCGAAGCCGTCGCCCACCTTCAGGTCCTGGATCGCCGCCTTGAGCTTCTCGACGAAGGCGTCGTGGACACCGTCCTGCACCAGGAAGCGGTTCACGCACACGCAGGTCTGGCCGGTGTTGCGGAATTTGGAGGCGATGGCGCCTTCCACCGCCTTGTCCAGATCGGCGTCGTCGAAGACGATGAAGGGCGCGTTGCCGCCCAATTCCAGCGACACTTTCTGGATGTGTTCGGCGCAGTTGGCCATCAGCTGGCTGCCCACCTCGGTGGAGCCGGTGAAGCTCACCTTGCGCACCACCGGGGAGCTGGTGATGGTCTGGGAAATGGCGGCGGCGGAGCCGGTGATCACGTTGATCACGCCGGCGGGGATGCCGGCGCGGGTGGCCAGCTCGCCCAGGGCCAGGGCGGAGTAGGGGGTGGCGCTGGCCGGCTTGACCACCATGGTGCAGCCGGCGGCCAGGGCGGCGCCGGCCTTGCGGGTGATCATGGACGCCGGGAAGTTCCATGGCGTGATGGCGGCGGTGACGCCCACCGGCTGCTTGATCACCACGATGTGCTGGCCGGGCTTGGCGCCGGGGATGGTGTCGCCGTAGACGCGGCGCGCTTCCTCGGCGAACCACTTCAGGAAGGACGCGGCGTAGGCGATCTCGCCCTTGGATTCCGCCAGCGGCTTGCCCTGCTCCAGGGTCATGATGGCGCCCAGGTCGTCCTGGTGCTCCATCATCAGCTCGTACCAGCGGTACAGCAGGTCGGCGCGTTCGGCGGCGGTCTTGGCGCGCCAGGCGGGCAGGGCGTTGTCGGCGGCGGCGATGGCCTGGCGGGTGTCCGCCTCCTTCATGCGCGGAACCTGGCCGATGATGTCGCCGGTGGACGGGTTGTCCACGTCCAGGGTGGCGCCGTCCTCGGCGTCGCACCACTGGCCGTTGATGTAGCACTGTTGGCGGAACAGGTCTTTGTCTTTCAGCTGAAACTGGCTCATCGGGCTCTCCTGAAGAAGCATCTTCGCGCAAACGAATTCAATGCTTTAACGCTAGCAGAGCTTGGCGGCCAGTCCTATCCCTTGAGGCAGGCTTTTACGTCGCGCGCCCCGGTAGGAGCGGCTTTAGCCGCGATAGCCATCCATGATTGGAGCGCGGTCGCGGCCAGAGCGGCACACCGCCCGGCCGCCCCGACAAGAGGCGGCGGGTATGGGCGCGGCTTAGCCGCGCTTGAGGCTGTCGGTGAGGTGCGGCTTGATCTTCTGCAGCAGGCCCTTGAACACCTTGGGGGCGCCGGCCACCAGGTTGCCCCGGGTCAGGTGGTTGTGGCCGCCGGCCACGTCGCCCACCAGCCCGCCGGCCTCGGTGATCAGCAGGGTGCCGGCGGCCATGTCCCACTCCTGCAGGCCCAGCTCGAAGAAGCCGTCGGTGCGGCCGGCGGCCAGCCAGGCCAGGTCCAGGGCGGCGGAGCCCGGGCGGCGCAGGCCGGCGGCGTCCTCGGCGATGGCCCGGAACATGCCCAGGTAGGCGTCGATGTAGGCCATCTGGTCCTTGCGGAACGGGAAGCCGGTGCCGATCAGGGCGCCGTCCAGGCTGGCGCGGCCGGAGACCCGGATGCGGCGGCCATTGAGGGCGGCGCCGCGGCCACGGCTGGCGGTGAATTCCTCTTCGCGCAGCGGATCATAGATCACGCCGTGCTCCACCCGGCCCTTGATCTTCAGGGCGATGGACACCGCGTACTGGGGAAAGCCGTGGATGAAATTGGTGGTGCCGTCGAGCGGATCGATCACCCACAGGTAATCGGCGCCTTCGCCCTTGCCGGGCAGTTCGCCGCCTTCCTCGGCGAGGATGCCGTGGTCCGGGTACGCCTTGCGGATGACGTCGATGATGCGTGCCTCGGCGGCCTTGTCCACCTGGGTGACGAAGTCGTTGGCCTCCTTGCGATCCACCTTGAGCGGGTCGCCGTTCTCCGCCGCGCGGCGGATCAGGTTGCCCGCCTGGCGGGCGGCTCGCAGGGCAATGTTCACTTGCGGCGCGTGCATGCAATCATCCTATCGGTTTGAAAGAGCGGGTTCCCGGGAAACGGGGAACCGGACGGGAGGCGGATTGTAGCAGAGCGCGCGGGAGGAAGGCAGGCCTCTCGCCGGCCCCCAACCGGGGCGGTCCTCGCGTTTGCCGGGCGCAGGGCCTAAAATCCCCTTCCTTCTTAGCAAGCTCCGGGATATCGAAGATGCTCGACAAGGTGCGCGTGGTGATGGTGGAGACCACCCACCCCGGCAACATCGGCGCCGCCGCCCGCGCCATGAAGACCATGGGGCTGGCGGACCTGCGCCTGGTGGCGCCCAAGATCTACCCCAGCGCCGAGGCCACCGCCCGCGCCTCCGGGGCCGGCGATATCCTGGCCAATGCCCGGGTCTGCGCGGACCTGGACGAGGCCCTGGAGGGCGCCACCCTGGTGGTGGGCACCAGCGCCCGCCTGCGCCGGGTGCCCTGGCCTTGCCTGACGCCCCGCCAGCTCACCGCCCAGCTCCAGCACGAGCCGGAGGACACCCGCATCGCGGTGCTGTTCGGCCGCGAGGACCGGGGGCTCACCAACGAGGAGCTGCACCGCTGCAACCTGCACGTCACCGTGCCCACCAACCCGGACTACGGCGTGCTCAACGTGGCGTCGGCGGTGCAGTTGCTGGCCTATGAACTGCGCCTGGCGCTGGTCGGCGACGAAGCGGAGCCGCGCGGCGCGCGCTCCAAGCGCGCCACCATGCCGCTGCCGGAAATGTTCTGGGACGTGGAGCCGGCCAGCAATCAGACCGTGCAGGGGTTCCTGGAGCACCTGGAGCGGTTGATGGAGGACAGCGGGTTCCTGGACCCGGAACAGCCCGGGCAGGTGATGACGCGCATGCGGCGTTTGTTCCTGCGCGCCCGCCCGGACAAAATGGAGATCAGTATTCTGCGCGGCACCCTGGTGGCTTTGGAGAAGCGCCTGCGGGGCCAGGATTCGAGGTAGCTATGCTTAAGCAGATCAAAGAGGACATCAACTCCGTTTTCCACCGCGACCCGGCGGCGCGCAACACCCTGGAGGTCCTGCTCAACTACCCGGGGCTGCACGCGGTGCTGTTCCACCGCCTGGCCCACTGGCTGTGGCGGCGCAACTTCAAGCAGCTGGCGCGGTTGATCTCCACCTTCAGCCGCTGGCTCACCGGCATCGAGATCCACCCCGGCGCGCGCATCGGCCGGCGTTTCTTCATCGACCACGGCATGGGCGTGGTGATCGGTGAAACCGCCGAGATCGGCGACGACGTGACCCTCTACCACGGCGTCACCCTGGGCGGCACCAGCTGGGACAAGGGCAAGCGCCACCCGACCCTGGAGGACGGCGTGGTGGTGGGCGCCGGCGCCAAGGTGCTGGGCCCCTTCACGGTCCACAAGGACGCCAAGATCGGTTCCAACTCCGTGGTCACCAAGGAGGTGCCGGAGGGCGCCACCGTGGTGGGCATTCCTGGCCGGGTGATCGGCCAGCCGGCCACCGAGCAGGAAAAGAACCGCAAGGAAATGGCGGACAAGATCGGCTTCCAGGCCTACGGCGTCAGCAACGACATGCCGGACCCGGTGGCCGAGGCCATCGGCGCGCTGCTGGACCACCTGCACGCGGTGGACGGCAAGCTGGACCGGGTGTGCGACAACCTGCGCCGCCAGGGCATCCAGGGCTGCGACGAGAAACTGCCGGAACTGAAAGACGAGGATTTCGAGCCGGTGAAGGCCCGCGGCGGCGGCGACTGAATTCAGGCCACCCGACCGATGATACAAACCCTCACCCGCCTGTTCCCGCTGTGGGCGATTCTGTTTTCCGGCTTCGCGTTCGCCTTTCCCGACCAGTTGGCGACCCTGAGTTGGGCCATCGTGCCGCTGCTGATGCTGATCATGTTCGGCATGGGCATGACGCTCACCTGGGCGGACTTCGCCGACGCGGGCAAGCGCCCGGTGGTGATCGGCGCCGGGGTGGCGCTGCAGTTTCTGATCATGCCGCTGGTGGGGCTGCTGGTGGGCTCCTTGCTGCGCCTGCCGCCGGAATGGGTGCTGGGCCTGGTGCTGGTGGGGGCCTGCCCCGGCGGCACCGCCTCCAACGTGATCTGTTATCTGGCGCGGGCGGACGTGGCCCTGTCCATCGCCATGACCTCGGTGTCCACGCTGCTGGCGGTGCTGGCCACGCCCCTGCTGGTGTGGGTCTATCAGGGCCAGGCCATCGACGTGCCGGTGGCCTCCATGCTCGGTTCCCTGGTCAAGATCATCCTGCTGCCGGTGGTGGCCGGCACCTTCCTGAACAGTGTCTTCGGCGCCCGGCTGACGCCGGTGCGCAACGTCTTCCCATTGGTTTCGGTGATCGCCATCGTGGTGGTGATCGGCGTGATCGTGGCGCTGAACCGGGAACGCATCGCCACCGGCGGCCTGCTGGTGATGCTGGCGGTGGTACTGCACAACCTGCTGGGCCTGAGCCTGGGCTACGGCGGCGCGCGCCTGTTGCGGCTGGACCCGGCGCGGGCGCGCACCCTGGCCATCGAGGTGGGGATGCAGAATTCCGGGCTCGGGGTGGCGCTGGCGGTGAAGCATTTCTCCGCCAGCGCCGCTCTGCCCGCGGCCCTGTTCAGCGTGTGGCACAACCTGTCCGGCTCCTTGCTGGCTTGGTACTGGCGGCGCCGCCAAGCGTAAAAACCGGTAACACGGTAACGGCCTGATCTGGCCGCCGGGGTACACTGCGGGCATGGCACGTTTCGTTATCGTTTTGCTGACCCTGGTGCTGGCCGCCGGGGTCTTCCTGGCCGGCCTCAAGCAGCAATGGTGGCCGGTTCCCCGCCACTGGAATCCCTTCATGGCTCTGCATCTGGACGACCCGGTCACGCCGGTGACGCGCTGGAAGCTGCGCCGGCTGGGCGACCGGCCGGAGGCCTGCCGGGCGGTGCTGAACACCGCGCCGGAGGGCACCCTGGATGCGCTGCCCCTGGAGGACTACACGCCGGTGGAAAGCTGTCCGCTGACCAATGTGGTCCGGGTGCGGTCCACGGTGGTGGCGTTCAACAACAGCTTCGTGGCCCGCTGCCCGCTGGTGGCGGCCTGGTCCCTGTACGAGCGGCGCCGGCTGCAGCCCCTGGCCCGGGAATATTTCGACCAGCCGGTGGCCGAGGTCTGGCACTACGGCACCTTCGCCTGCCGCAACATCTATCACCGCGAGGATGACCGGCGCAGCGACCACGCCACCGCCTCCGCCCTGGACGTGGCCGCCTTCTCCCTGGCCGATGGCACCCGCGTTTCGGTGCAGGACCACTGGGACGACGAGGGCGATAAAGGGGCGTTTCTGCACGCCGCCTTCGACGGCGCCTGCGGCCTGTTCGGCACCGCCCTGGGGCCGGACTACAACGCCGCCCACGCCGATCATTTCCACTTCGGCCTGCGCGGGTTCGGCATCTGCCGGTGATTGTCGTAGCGCTGTAACATCGGTGGCGGATACTGTTCCGGAAGTGATCCGGAGCGAGTTCCGACACCATGAAACCTTCTCCGCTGAATCGGGCCGGAAACCGGATGCGGCCCCCCGCCGATGGCTGGCCGGGCCCGGCTCTGTTCGACGCCGGCGCGGCGTCTTCCGCCCTGTTCGCCGATCCGCGCCTGACGGGCCGGCTCGCTCGCCGGCCCGAGCGGCCGGTGGTGTGGTTGCTCAGCGACGACAAGGCCGGCCACGTGAACCAGCTGCGTGGTCTGGGCGAGCGCCTGGAAGCCCTGCGCGGCGCCCGCCTGGTGTGGATTTCCTGCCGCCGCCACCGGGTGTCCTGGTGGCAGGCGCTGGCGGCGCGCCCGCCGCGCATCGAAGCGCCGGCGCCGGACCTGGTGATCGGCGCCGGTTCTAGTACCCATCCGCTATTGCTCGCCTGCAGGGGCTTCCGCGAAGCGCTCACCGTGGTGCTGATGCGGCCGGGTTTCCCGTCCCGCTGGGTGGATCTGAAGGTGATTCCCGAGCACGACCGGCCCGCCGCCCGGGGCGATATTCTCGCCACCCAGGGCGCGCTCACCGCGGTGCAGCCCAACCCCCGGCTCAGCGCCGCCCGCCGTGGCCTGGTGCTGCTGGGCGGGCACTCGCCGCATTTCCACTGGCGCGATGACTCGGTCCTCGAGCAGCTCATCACCCTGCTGCGCGAGTACCCGGACTGGCGCTGGACGGTGACCAGCTCGCGGCGCACCCCGGCGCCGCTGGTGGCGCGGCTGGGCGATCTCAGCGCGCCCAACCTGCGCTTTCATCACCACGACCACACCCCGGTGGACTGGCTGCCGCGCCAACTGCGCGCCCACCGCGTGGCCTGGGTGTCGCCGGACAGTGTCTCCATGCTCTACGAATCCCTCACCGCCGGCGTGCCCACCGGCACCCTGGATCTGGCCACCACCGGCAAGGCGCGGGTGGCCGGCGGCATCCGCACCCTGCAGGGGCGCGGCCAGATCCGGGGCTGGCGGGACCGGGCGGCGCTGATGGGCGACGCCATCCCGAGGCCGCCGCACCTGTGGGAAGCCAACCGGGTGGCGCACTGGCTCATCGACCGCTATGAGGAGGCGCGCCCTTGAGGGTGCTGCAGGTCCTGCCGGCGTTGAACAGCGGCGGCGTGGAACGGGGTACCGTGGAGTTCGCCCGGGAACTGGTGGCCCTGGGCCATGAGTCCTGGGTGCTGTCCAGTGGCGGCGCTCAGGTGGCGCGGCTGGAAGCCGAAGGCAGCCGCCATGCGAGTCTGCCGGTGCACCGCAAATCGCCGCTGTCGCTGCGCCACGTGCCGGCGGTGCGGCGTTTGCTCCAAGAGCTGGCGCCGGACGTGGTGCACGTGCGATCGCGGCTGCCCGCCTGGCTGGTGTGGCTGGCCTGGCGCAAGCTGCCCGCCGCCGACCGGCCGGCCCTGGTGAGCACCTTCCACAGCCATTACTCGGTGAGCCGCTACAGCGCGGTGATGGCCCGGCCGCGCCGGGTAATCGCCATCTCCGAGAGCGTGCGCGACTACATCCTGGCCCATTATCCGGTGGCGCCGGAGCGCATCACCCTGATCCCCCGGGGCGTCGATGTGGCGCGCTTCCGGCCCGGCCCGCCGGAGCCGGACTGGCTGCGCCGGCTGTACGCCGATTTCCCGCATTTCCGGGGCAAGCGCCTGATCCTGATGCCCGGCCGGCTGAGCCGCTGGAAGGGCCAGGAGACCTTCCTTCAGGTCATGGGGCGGCTGATCGAACGGGACCCGGACGCCCACGGCGTGATCCTGGGCGGCGCCGACGCCAACAAGCAGCACTACCGCACCGAACTGGAAAACACCGCCCTGGCCATGGGGCTGGCGCCCCATGTGACCCTGGTGGGTCGCCGGGACGATATCCTGCAGTTCTACCGGCTGGCGGAAGTGGTCTGCCATCTCTCCAGCAAGCCGGAGCCGTTCGGGCGGGTGATCACCGAGTCCCTGGCCGCCGGTTGCAAGGTGGTGGCCTTCGACCGGGGCGGCGCCCGGGAATCCCTGGCCACCTGTTTCCCGGAGGGCCTGGTGGCGCCGGACGACGTGGGCGCGGTGGTGGAGCGGATACGGACGCTCACCGGCCGTCCGGCGCGCATCGAGCTGCCGCCGCGCTTCCACCTGGGCCATCAGGTGGCCTCCACCCTGGCGGTGTACCGTCAGGCCCTGGCGGACCGGGACGGCGGCGCGGAGGCGCGGCCATGAGGGTGCTGCACGTGGCCTACCAGCAATGGCGCCGCTACGGCAAAACCCGGGTCAGCTGGGCCCACAAGCTGACCCTGGGGCTGATTCACGACGGGCATTATGTGCAGGTGTTCAGCGACCGGGACGTGGCCGCCCTGGAAGCGCCGTTCGGCATCCGCGACCTGGGCCGCCGGCGCGCCAACCGCCGCCTGCTGGAAACCGTGGAGGCGGTGGAGCCGGACCTGGTGATCCTGGGCCACTGCGACCTGATCGGCAACGACACCCTGCGGCGCCTGCGTCGGCGCTGGCCCCACATCGTGCTGGCGCATTGCAACAATGATCCGCTGTTCGTGCCGGACAACGTCGCCCGGCTGCGCCATCGCGGCGAGGTGGTGGACGCGGTGTTCGTGTCCACCGGCTGGCCGGAGCTGCGCCGCTTCGACGACCTGCCGGCGCGTTTTCATCACATGCCCAACCCGGTGGACGCCAGCATCGAGAACCTGGACAACAGCCGGCGCGTGGACCTGCCGGTGGATCTGCTGTTCTGCAGCAACAGCACCGACTTCACCCGCCGCCTGGAGCAGGTGAAGGGGCTCAAGGCCGCCCTGGACGACGAACTGGTGTTCCGCCCCCACGGCAGTTTCGGGCAGCCGCCGGTGTGGGGGCGGGACTACGAGCGCGCCCTGGCCGCCACCCGCATGGGGCTGAATCTGAACCGCCAGGAAGGGGATCATTGGTACTCCTCGGCGCGCATGGCGCAGCTGGCGGGCAACGGCATCCTGGTGTTCACCCACGCGGCGCCCCGCTTCGACGAACTGATGCCCGAGCGCTCGCTGGTCTATTTCCAGGACCAGGATGATCTGCTCCACCGGGTCCGCGACTTTCATCACGACGACGATCGCCGGCGGGAATGGGCCGGGCGGGCGCGGGATTTCTTCCATCGGGAAATGAATTCCCGGTTGTACGCCCGCTTCATCGTCGAGTCGGCCCTGGGCTTGCCGCTCTCCCACGACTACGTATGGCGGAGCCGGCCATGATCCTGAACCTCACCGAGCGGGCCCCGTTCGCCCGGGGCGGCAACCGCCTGTGCTTCGTGGACCCGGCGGACCGGCGCCGCTGCATCAAGGTGCGCCGGCCGGACTTCACCCTGGCGGACCGGCGCCGCAAGAAAGGGTTTCCCGGCAACCTGCGGCCACTGTCCTGGTTCGACGACAACCGCGAGGAGCAGCGCGTGCTGACCGTGCTGTGGCGCCGCCACGGCGCGCTGCTTGGCGCCCACCTGCCACGCTGCCACGGTTTCGTGGACACCGATCTGGGCCCGGGGCTGATCACCGAGTTGATCCGCGACGCCGACGGCGCCATCTCCCAGACCCTGAAAAAGGTGCTCTGGGACCAGGGCCTGACGCCCTCCTGCAGCCGGGCTGTGGGCGTGCTTGGCCGGTTCTGGATCGAGCAGGGCATTCCCTCCCGGGACCTGCTGCCGCACAACATCGTCGCCCAGCGCGGCGCCGACGGCGGACTGCGCCGGCTGGTGGTGATTGACGGCCTGGGCCGCGCCGGCCTGGCCGGGACCCGGGGCAGCCGCGCCGCCGCCCGGCGCAAGGTGGCCAACCTGCACCAGCGCATCGAGGACCTGCTGGCCCTGCGCGGCGCCGGCCCCAGCCCCGGGGCCTTCCCCGGCTACCATGGGCTGCTGTTCCACGACGACGCCCCGGAGCGGCCATGAGCGGCGTGCCCCGTCTGGCTCAGGTGCTGGCCGGCGCCCCCCGGGGCGGCGCGGAGAATTTCTTCACGCGCCTGGTGACCGGTTTGCACGAAGAGGGCGGCCTGGACCAGCATGCCTTCATCCGCCCCCACCCGGACCGGGTGGCGCGGCTGCGCCGGGCCGGCGTGCCGGTGTCCGGCTTTCGCTTCCCCGGCCCGCTGCGCCCCCTGGCCCGGTACCGCTACCGGCGCGCCCTGGCCGGGTTCCGGCCGGACCGGGTGCTCACCTGGATGAACCGGGCCAGCGCCGCCACGCCGCCGGGGCCCTACACCCTGATCAGCCGGCTCGGCCATTACTACGATCTCAAGCACTACCGGCACGCGGACTATTGGATCGGCATCACCCGGGGCATCTGTGATCACCTGGTGCGCGGCGGCATGCCGGCGGCGCGGGTGGTGCATCTGCCCAACTTCGCCGACGAAACGCCGGTTACGCCGCTGCCCCGGGACAGCTTCGACACGCCCGCCGGGCCGTTGCTGCTGGCCGCCGGCCGGCTGCACCACAACAAGGGCTTCGATGTGTTGCTGCGTGCCCTGGCCCGGTTGCCCGACGCCACCCTGTGGCTGGCCGGCACCGGCCCGGAGCAGAGCGCTCTGCACGCCCTGGCCACGAGCCTGGGCGTGGCCGGGCGGGTGCGTTTTCTGGGCTGGCGGGACGACGTCACCACCCTGATGGCCAGCGTCGATGTTTTCGTGTGCCCGTCCCGCCACGAGGGGCTGGGCTCCATTGTCCTGGAGGCCTGGGCCCACGGGTGCCCGATCGTCGCCACCGCCTCCCAGGGGCCGGCGGAACTGATCCGCGCCGACCAGACCGGCCTGCTCACCCCCGTGGACCGCCCGGAAGCCCTGGCCGGCGCCCTGCGTGAACTGCTCGCCGACGACGTCCGGCGCCGGCGCCTGGCGGGCGCCGCCCGACGGCATTACCAGGCCCGCTACAGCCGCCGGGTGGTGTTGAACGGTTACCGGGATTTCTTCGCCGGCCTGCCGGCCAAGGGGGCCTGAACATGTTCAAAGCGAGACGCCGGCAAAAGCGGCTGCGCGCCCGGCGCGACGCCCTGGCCCGGGACACCGCGATCCAGCGTACCGGCCAGTTGCACTGGCGCGCCCTGCACGACGACACCGCCGGCGTGGGCAATGCCCTGGCCGAGGAGGTGGTGGTGTCGCTGACCACCTTCGACAAGCGCATCGACAACGTTTACCTGACCATCGAGAGTCTGCTCCAGCAGTCGCTCAAGCCGGACCGGGTAGTGCTGTGGATCGCCGAGGGCGAGTTGGGCGGGGCGGGCCTGCCGTACATTTTGCGCCTGCAGGAACGGCGCGGCCTGGAAGTCCGTTTCTGCGCCGAGGATCTCGGGCCCTATAAAAAGTTCTACTACGCCCTGCAATGCTTCCCGGACAGCCTGCTGATTACCGTGGACGACGACACCCTCTACCCCCACGATCTGGTGGACCAGTTGTACCGCGCCCACCGCGCCGACCCGGACAGCGTTCCCTGCCACCGCGCCCACCGCATCCGGCTGGCCGGTGACGGCGCCGTGTTGCCCTACAAGCGTTGGCAGAAAACCACCCTGGACGGCACGCCCTCGCCGCTGGTGTTTCCCACCGGCGTGGGCGGCGTGCTCTATGCCCCCGGCCATCTGGATGACCAGGTGCTGGACCGGGACCGTTTCATGGCGCTGTGCCCCGGCGCCGACGACATCTGGCTCAAGGCCATGAGCCTCAAGGCCGGCCGCCGCTGCCGCCGGGTCCCCGACCCCCGGGATTTTCGCGGCCGCTTTCTGACCGTGGAAGAGAGCCAGGTGCATTCCCTGAAACGGGCCAACAAGGCCGCCGACGGCAACGACCGCAAGCTGCGCGCGGTGTTCGATCACTACCATCTCTGGGGTCGCCTCCAGGAGGACCTTTGAGCCCGGCCGGCGCCCTGGACCGGGCCGGCCCCTGGCTGGTGGCCGCCTACGCCGGCACCGCCCTGGCCCTGCCGGGGGTCGGCGAAGGCTTCAAGGTGTTGGTGCTGATGGCCGGGTTCGGCGGCTTTTTCTGGCTGGCCCGGGGGCGCCGCTTCGCCGCGCCGGTGAAGCTGCTGCTGGCGGCGGCCCTGGTGGCGCTGCTGTCCTGGGGGCTGTCCCGGTTGCATCACCCGCAGTGGGCGGAGTCCTCGCCCAAGGTGCACCGCCTGACCCACTGGTTCGCTTTCCTGGCGGTGGCCTGGCTGCTGGCGGGCCGGGTCCGGCGCGTGCTGCTGGCCTGGGGCGCCGGCCTGGCCGGGCTGCTGGTGGCGCCCTGGTTCACCGGCCGGGGAGGGTATGACTGGTTCGTCGGCTGGCACGGCGAGCGGGTGGACTTCGGCCTGCACAACGCCCAGCACGCCACCCTGTTGTTCGCCACCGGCTTGCTGGGGCTGGTCGCCCTGGCCGGCCGCTGCCTGGGCCCCGGGCCCTGGCGCTTGTTGCGCGGCCTGCTCTGGACTCTGGCCACCCTGGCCTGTGCCGTGGCGGTGGTGATCACCCAGACCCGGGGGGTGTGGTTGGGGCTGGCGGTGGCGGTGCTGGTGATGCTGGCCGCCGCCGGGCTGGCCCTGCGCCGGCGGCTGTCGCCGGGACCGCGCCGGCGCTGGCTCACCGGGGCCCTGCTGGCCGGGGTACTGGGCCTGGTGCTGGCGGCGGCGTGCTCGCCCATCGTCGAGCAGCGCCTGGCCGACGAGCGCCAGGCCATCGCCCAGCTTTCCCGGGGGCAACTGGAAGGCGTGACCGGCAGCGTCGCCGGCCGGGTGGTGAGCTGGTGGGCGGCGCTGCCCTGGATCGCCGAGCGGCCCCTGGTGGGGTGGGGCGGCAACGGGCGTACCCTGGTGCTGACACACTCACCGGGGCTGCCCGGCTGGATCGGGGAGGAGGGCTTCCGGCACCTGCACAACGGCTACCTGGACACCCTGGTCAATTACGGCCTGGCCGGCCTGGCGGTGCTGGCGGGGCTGCTGGTCTGGTTGACCCGTGAAGCATTGAGGGCGCGCCGCGCCGGCGCGCTGCCGGCGGACTTCCTGCTGTTCTATATGGCCTTCCTGGGCTTCTGGCTGGTGGTGAACCTGTTCGAGTCGTTCCTGTACTTCTCCAGCGGCGACTGGGTCTTCACCCTGGTGGCCGGCGGCGTGGCCACCTTCATGCCCTGGCGGACGGGCCCCGCGGCAGGGTCAGATAGACCCCCAGCAACAGCAGGGGCGCGCCCAGCAAATGCTGCATGCCCAGGGCGTCGCCGAGAATCAGAAACGCGAACAGGGCGGTGAAGAAGGGCGTGCTTAGCCGCACCACCGTGGCCGAGGTGGCGTTGATGTGCTGGCAGGCGAGGGGATAGAGGTAACCCGGCGCCAAAGTGGAGAACGCCGCCAGGCCCAGGAACAGGGCCCACTGGCGGGCATCGGGCACCGCCGCGCCCGGGTCGGCGAACGGCGCGCTGACCAGCAGGCCCAAGGCGCAGGCGATCCACACCACGTTCCAGCCCTGGCCGCGCAGCCGGTCTCCGGCGCGGGAATAGAGCGCCATCACCAGAGCCGCGCCCAGGCCGCACAGGTCGCCGGTGAGGTGGCTTTCGCCGACGGCCGGGGCGCCCAGCAGCAACACCGTGGCGACACCGCCGAACGCCAGCAGGCCGCCCAGCAGCTCGCGCCCGGTCAGGCCTTCCCGGCGCAGCAGCCGCAACAGCATGACGAAGAACGGCGAGGTGGCCACCAGCAGCGATACCGTCACGACATCGCTCAGGTAGAACCCCACCGTGGCCAGCACATAGTAGGCGGCCAGCAGCACGCCGCCTTCCAGGGCGGAGCGGTTGGGGCGCTGGAAACCGCGCAGGGCGGCCAGCACGGCGGTGAGCAGCAGGGTGGCGGTAAGGAACCGGAACACCAGGGTGGTGGCGGTGGGCAGGTCGCGCAGCAGCGCCACCCAGATGCCGGTGGCGCCCCACTGGGCACTGGCGAGCAGCGCCAGGGCGGTGCCTTTACGGGTGTCCAAAACTCACACGTTGAACAGGAAGTTCAGGACGTCGCCGTCGTGGACCACGTAGTCCTTGCCTTCGGCACGCATCTTGCCGGCTTCCTTGGCGCCCTGTTCGCCGTTGCCGGCGATGAAGTCCTCGTAGGCGATGGTCTGGGCGCGGATAAAGCCTTTCTCGAAGTCGGTGTGGATGACGCCGGCGGCTTGGGGCGCGGTGGCGCCCACCTTGATGGTCCAGGCGCGCACTTCCTTCTTGCCGGCGGTGAAGTAGGTCTGCAGGCCGAGCAGCTCGTAGCCGGCGCGGATCACCCGGTTGAGGCCCGGTTCCTCCATGCCCAGGTCGGCCAGGAAGTCCGCTTTCTCCTCGTCGTCCAGTTCGGCGATCTCGGATTCGATCTTGGCGCAGATCGGCACCACCGAGGCGTTTTCCTTCTCGGCCTGTTGGCGCACGGTGTCCAGCAGCGGGTTGTTCTCGAAGCCGTCCTCTTCCACGTTGGCGATGTACATGGTGGGTTTGAGGGTAAGCAGGTTGAGGCCGCGGATGGTTTTGCGCTCATCGGCGCTCAGGTCGGCGGCGCGGGCCGGCTCGCCTTCGTTGAGCAGGGGCAGCAGCTTTTCCAGGACCGGGATCATCGCCTGGGCGTCCTTGTTCTGGCCCTTGGCGGCCTTCTGGGCGCGCTGCAGGGCGCGCTCCACGGAGTCCAGGTCGGCCAGGGCCAGCTCGGTGTTGATCACCGAAATATCGTCCAGGGGAGACACCTTGCCGGCCACGTGGATCACGTTCTCGTCGTCGAAGCAGCGCACCACGTGGGCGATGGCGTCGGTGTCACGGATGTTGGCCAGGAACTGGTTACCCAGGCCCTCGCCCTTGGAGGCGCCGGCCACCAGCCCGGCGATGTCGACGAATTCCATGGTCGCCGGCATCACCCGTTCCGGTTTGACGATGGCGGACAGCGCTTCCAGGCGCGGGTCCGGCACCGGCACCACCCCGGTATTGGGCTCGATGGTGCAGAACGGGAAGTTCTCGGCGTCGATGCCGGCCTTGGTCAAGGCGTTGAAAAGGGTGGATTTGCCCACATTGGGCAGGCCCACGATACCGCACTGAATACCCATAACTGCACCTCCGTTTTCGAGGGCGCAATGCTACTCAAGGCGCGGCCAAAATGCGACCGGTAGCGGCACGGGGGCGGCCGTGTCGGGCGCCGGGGCCAGTTGCCAGGGCGCCGCTCCGGTGGGGCTCTGATGCCGGGAGCCGGGGCGCCGGGTTTGGCTAGACTGATGAGTCACGACAGCCGGCAGCACGACGATCATGCGAATTCTGTATCAATTCCCGATTTCCCACTACTGCGAGAAGACCCGCTGGCAACTGGACCACAAGGGCCTCGATTACCGGACGCGCAATCTGCTGCCCGGCCCGCACCGCCTGCGCACCCAGTGGCTGGCGCGCATCAACACCCTGCCGATCCTGCGTGACGGCGACCGCACGGTGGGGGATTCCACCAAGATCGCCTACTACCTGGAAAAGTATTATCCGACCCGGCCCCTGGTGCCCGAGGACGCCGACAGCCGCGCCCGGGTGATCGAGCTGGAGCAGCACTTCGACCGGTTCGCGGTGCATGTGCGCCGCTGGCTCTACGGCCAGGTGCTGGACCGCCCGGAGATCATGGACGCCATGCTCGACCCCTACCGTCTGCCGGGCCCGATCAAGCGCGCCCTGGTGCCGCTTACCCGGGAGGGCGTGCGCCGGCTGTACGCCATCAAGCCCAAGGCGGTGGTGTATTCGGAGCAGCGCGTGGAGGAGGGGCTGGCCCTGGTGGAGGAGTCATTGCGCCGTGGCGCCGGGGATTATCTGGTGGCGGACCGGCTGACCCTGGCGGACATCGGCGCCGCGGCCCTGATGGCGCCTCTGGTGAGCCCGCCGGGCACGCCCTGGGACGTGTTCGACGAAACCGAGCTGCCGGCGTCGTTGCAAAAGAAGCTCAACGATATGCGGGAACGGCCGGCGGGGCAGTGGATCCTGGAGCGCTATCGCACCGATCGTTAGCGCGGCGCAAGGTCACGGATGCTTTGTAGGAGCGGCCGGGCGGCGCTCCGCTTCAGCCGCGATTCGGGCGTCTGAAACTAGGCGCGAAAGCCGTTCAGGCTGTTCATGGCGATGTTGAGGTCACCACGCAGCAGATCCGGGGTGAAGCGTACCGCCTCGTCGATGGCCCGCTCGATCTTGTCCCGGTCGGCGGGGGAGGGCTTGCCGAGCACATAGGGGGTGACCAGATCGGCGCTGCCGGGATGGCCGATGCCGATGCGCAGGCGGTGGAAATCCTTGCGGTTGGCATGGCGGGCTATGATGTCGCGCAGGCCGTTGTGGCCGCCGTGGCCGCCGCCCTGCTTGAAGCGGGCCACGCCGGGAGGCAGGTCCAGCTCATCGTGGGCCACCAGCATTTGCGTGACGGGGATCTTGAAGAAATTCGCCAGCGCCGAGGTGGCCTGGCCGCTGCGGTTCATATAGGTGGTGGGCACCAGCAGGCGAACGGTTTCGCCCTCGAACTGAAAGGTGCCGGTGAGGCCGAAGTATTTCTTGTCCTCGGAAAGGAAGATGCCCTGGGCACGGGCCAGGGCATCGATGTACCACACACCGGTATTGTGACGGGTGGCGTCGTATTCGGGGCCCGGGTTGCCCAGGCCCACGATCAGTCGTACCGGATCCGTCACGGCGCGGGTTATTCCTTGTCGGCGTCGTCGTCTTCGCCGGCGGCTTCCTCGCCACCTTCCTCGCCTTCTTCTTCCTCGGCGCGGACTTTCGGCTTGTGCACGGCGACCACCGGCTGGTCATGGTCCTCGCCATGGGTCAGCTCGACGATTTCCACGCCGCCCGGCAGTTTGATCTCGGACAGGTGGATCACCTGGTCGAGTTCCACGGACGCCATGTCCACTTCCAGGTACTCGGGCAGGTTCTTCGGCAGACAGCTGATTTCCACTTCGGAGATGTTGCGGTGGATCTCGCCGCCCTGTTTCTTCACGCCGATGCAGGCTTCTTCGTTGGTGAAGTGCACCGGGACCACCATGGTGATCTTGTGGGTGGCGTCCACGCGCATGAAGTCGGCGTGGATCGGGAAGCCACGGGCCGGATCGCGCTGCAGATCGCGCAGTACCGCCTGCTGGGTCTTGCCGTCCAGCTTGAGGCTGAGGATGTGGCTGTAGAAGGCCTCGGTTTCCAGGGCTTTCTTCAGCTCACGGGATTCCAGGGAAATCATCTGCGGCTCGGCGTCGCCGCCGTAGATGATGCCGGGAATCCGGCCGTGCAGACGACGCAGGCGGCGGCTCGCACCTTTCCCCGTGTCGCTGCGGCTTTCCGCGGTCAGTTCGAATTCGTTGGACATGTCGATGTCTCCATAAGGCTTCCCGCCGCCCCGCGACCAGGCGCGATGGGAAGGGTTGCTAAAAGGGGGCCGGATTATGCCGGAAATCTGGCCGGCAGGCCAGAAGTTGATGTAGGAGCGGCTTTAGCCGCGATTGGCGCCGGAATCAGGCTCCGGATCGCGGCTAAAGCCGCTCCTACAGCGGTGAAGGAGGGGTCAGACCAGCTCGAGGCGGTCGAACATGGCCGACAGGGATTCCTCGTTGTTCACCCGGCGCACGGTCTCGGCGAGCATCGGCGCCAGGCGCAGCACGCGGATCTTGTCGCTGGCGCGGCCCGCCTCGGACAGCGGAATGGTGTCGGTGACCACCAGCTGGTCGATAGCGCTGCCGTTGATGTTGTCGATGGCCGGGCCGGACAGCACCGGGTGGGTGCAGTAGGCGTAGACCTTGGCGGCGCCGTGGTCCTTGAGGGCCTGGGCCGCCTTGCACAGGGTGCCGGCGGTGTCGACGATGTCGTCCACCAGCACGCAGGTGCGGCCTTCCACTTCACCGATGATGTGCATCACCTGGGATTCGTTGGCCTTGGGGCGGCGCTTGTCGATGATCGCCAGGTCGGCGTCGTTGAGCTGCTTGGCCAGGGCGCGGGCGCGCACCACGCCGCCCACGTCCGGGCTCACCACCATCAGGTCATCGTGCTTCTGGCGCTCGATGTCGGCGACGAACAGGGGGGTGCCGTAAACGTTGTCCACCGGGATGTCGAAGAAGCCCTGGATCTGGTCGGCGTGCAGGTCCACGGTCACCACCCGGTCGATGCCCACGGCGGTGATCATGTCGGCCACCACCTTGGCGGTGATCGGAACCCGGGCGGAACGCACCCGGCGGTCCTGGCGGGCGTAGCCGAAGTAGGGCATCACGGCGGTGATGCGGCCGGCGGAGGAGCGCCGCAGGGCGTCGGCCATGACCAGGATTTCCATCAGATGATCATTGGTGGGCTTGCAGGTGGACTGGACGATGAAGACGTCCTTGCCGCGAACGTTCTCCTGGATGTCCACGGCCACTTCGCCGTCACTGAAAATGCCAACGTCGGCGTCGCCAAGCGGGATGTTGAGTTGCTTGACCATGGCCTGGGCCAGTTCGGGATTGGCGTTGCCGGAAAAAACCACGAGTTTGGACACTGGCGTCCCCTGGCTATCAGCTGATGGATTGCGGGGAACCGCGTTCCCTTATAAGAAGATGGCTGGGGTACCAGGACTCGAACCTGGGAATGACGGGATCAAAACCCGCTGCCTTACCAACTTGGCTATACCCCAACACTAACCGGTCAGGTGGCGTTGTCGTTGAACGCCGGACCTGGATCTTGTTGGGCTCGAAGCGTCGCCAGTGCCTCGTGGAGAGGTGAGAGTTGAGTGCTTCGAGCCACGAAAGCTTTCCAGTTTTTCGGCAAGCGCCGCTGAAGATCGCGGGCCGCTTGCGCCCCGGTAAGGCGTGCGAAACAGCAGGCGCCGGTGCCGGTCATGCGGGCGTTGCCCGCTTCGCGTTGGAGCCAGTCGAGCGCGTTATCCACTGCTGGATAAAGGCGCCGGGCCACGGCTTCACAGTCGTTGTGAAAGCGTTCCAGGGTGGCCGCCCCAAGCGAGGCCGGTAATGTAATGGCGGGGGTGTGCCTTGTCAATTCCCCGTCGCCGAAAATTCGAGCGGTTGGAACGGCCACCCCCGGATCCACCACCAGAAACCATTGTTCCGGCAATTCAACGGCTTGCAGACGCTCGCCCACGCCTTCCGCCCAGGCGTTGCGGCCGCGCACGAACACCGGCACGTCGGCGCCCAGGCGCAGGCCCAGCCCGGCCAGCCGGTCCTCGTCCAGGCCCAGGCCCCACAAATGGTTGAGCCCGCACAGGGCGGTGGCCGCGTCCGAGGAGCCGCCGCCCACGCCGCCGCCGGCGGGCAGGCGTTTCTCCAGGTGCAGACGCGCGCCCAGGTCGGTGCCGGTGACGTCGCGCAGCAGCCGGGCGGCGCGCAGCACCAGGTTGCTCTCGTCCACCGGCAGCCCGGGCCGGTCGCAGCTTAGGGTCAGCTCGTCGGCGGCCTGGAAGTGCAGGGTGTCGCCGTGGTCGAGCAGGGCGAACAGGGTCTGCAGCTCGTGGTAGCCGTCGGCGCGCCGGCCGGTAATGTGCAGGAACAGGTTCAGCTTGGCCGGCGCCGGCAGCGAAAAACGGACCGGGGGCGCGGTCATGGCAGCGGCTGCCACTCGCGAATCAGAAGGGTAAAGCGGTTGGCCTCCTGCTCCGCCTTGATGCGGTGGGGCAGGGCCACCCGGCCCACCGGCTCATAGCGGTCGAACTCCAGCTCCCAGCCCAGTTGGCGCAGCCGCACCAGCTGGCCGGCCTCGTTCTCTTCCGCGTCCGCCGGGGCGCCGGGCCAGACCAGGCCGCGGCTCCAGTATTCCAGCGCCGACACCGGCAGCCAGAAGCCGGTCAGGTGCCAGGCCAGTTCCCCGGGGGAGCGCGCCTGCCACTGGCCCTTGGCGGTTTCCAGGCGCGCCATGCCCGGCCGCCAGGTCAGCTCCGCGCTGCCGAAACCGAGCGGGCCGGAGAAGTGGATGGCGCCGTGGCGCGGCGCCTGCTCCCAATCGAAGGTGGCGGAGCCGCCGTCCTCCGGGGTGCGGTAGCCGAGCTTGCCGTTCATTTCCCAGCGTTTGATCTGCTCGGGCCGGGTGAAATCGCCGGTGGTCACCGGGCGGGTCTGGCAGGCGCTCAACAGCAGCGCCAGCACGGGAAGCCACCAAAGCCGTGTCACAGGGTTACCTCCAGGCGTTCCAGGGTGTCGCGCAGCGTGTCGGCGTCGGGCTGGTTGGCCAGGGCGGCGGACCAGACCGCGCGCGCGGTCTCCTGGTCGCCCAGGGCCCAAAGCACCTCGCCCAGGTGGGCGCTCACTTCCGCGTCGGGCATGAGGGCATGGGCACGGCGCAGGTATTCCAGGGCCTCTTCCAGGCGCCCCTGGCGGTACAGCACCCAGCCCATGGAGTCGAGAATCGCCGGGTCCTGGGGCTGCTGGGCCAGGGCCCGGCGGATCATGTCCTCGGCCCGGTCCAGGTGCACGCCCCGGTCCGCCCAGGTGTAGCCCAGGGCGTTGAGCGCGCCGGCATCGTCCGGGTGCAGTGCCAGCACCCGTTTCAGGTCCGCTTCCATGCGCTGATCCTGGCCCAGGCCGCCGGCGGTCATGGCGCGGGCGTAGAGCAGATCCGGGTTGTCCGGGTCCGCTTCCAGGGCGTGGTCGAGCAATGTCAGGGCGCCTTCGCCGTCGCCCTGGGCCTTGCGCATTTCCGCTTCGCTGATCCACAGCAGATCGGCCCGTTCCGGGTACTGGCGGGTCAGGCTGGTGATCAACGCGTGGCCCCGGTCGCCCCGACCGCTGGCGTACAGCAGGCGGGCGGCCTGCACCTGGGCCTGCAGGGCGTCGGCCCCTTTCACCTTCAGGTAGTAGTCGATGGCCTGGTCGGCGTCGCCGGCGGCTTCCGCCGCCTGGCCCAGCCGCAGGCGCATGTCGTCGGGCCGGTAGCCGCGTCGCAGCAGGTCGCGGAGCAGGGTGCGCGCGGTGTCGCCGGCGCCGGCTTCCAGGGCGATCAGCGCCAGGGAGTAGCGCAGGTCCAGGTCGTCCGGGTTCTGCTCGGCGAGAATCATGAGCTGCTCGCGGGCCTGGTCCTGGCGGTTGGCGGCCAGCAGCAGGCGCACATAGGCCAGGCGTGGGCGGCGGTTGTCCGGGTGATCCTCCACCTGGGCCCGGGCCCGGCGCAGGGCTTTCTTGTGCTCGCCGCTTTCGAACAGCAGGCGGGCTTCCAGCAGGGCCGCTTCCATGTGCTTCGGATCCTGGTCCAGGGCGTGCTCCACCGCCTCCATGGCGCCGGGCAGGTCGCCCTGCTGACGCCGGTCCAGGGCCCGGGCGTACCACAGCGGCGCCTGGTCCGGGTAGCGTTCCGCCAACTGCGACAGTGCCTTGAGCAACTGTTGATTGTCGTTGTCGCTCAGGTTGCTGGCCTCGGCCACCAGGGGCAGCAGGGCCTCGCTGCCGTGCTCGGCCAGCAGCCGGTCGATGAAGCCGGCGGCGCCGTCGCTGTTACCCAGCTGGATGTCGGCCAGGGCCGCCAGGCGCAGGGCGTCGGCGTTGGCGGGCTCGCGCTCCAGCCACAGGCCGGCCAGCTGGCGGGCCCGTTCCGGTTGCTCCAGATAGGTGGCCAGTTTGGTGGCCTGGCTGATTACTTCCGGGTCGTGGGTGGATTCCGCGGCGCGGCCATAATAGTCCAGGGTGACCCCCAGGCTCTGCCGTTGCGCGGCGCTCTCCGCCACCAGCAGATCGCCGAGGGTCTCGCCGTCGTACTCGATGGGGGGCAGGTCGCGGGGTTCGGGGGCCGGCGTCGGCGCCGGTTGGGAGGGGGTCTGGGCGCAGCCCGCCAGGGTCAGGAGGGCGGCGACAACAAGCGATGGGCGTGCGTTCATCGGCGATTCAGTCCTCGAATTGAGCGGCTATCATTGCACACCAGCCGGCCGCACCCAAGGATTCGAGGGCCTGTCGTTCACCGGGTTGGGGGCCGTAGCACATTGTTTTAAGGGGCTGTTTCGCGCAAAATGCGACACCCTTGCGCGTGTCTGGTACCTATCCCATCGGGTCGTCGTCATTTCCTATGAAGCTGATCGCAGCCGGCGTTAATCACACCACCGCGGACGTGGAGTTACGCGAGCAGCTGGCGTTCTCCGCCGACCAGGCGGACCGGGCGCTGGACCGGCTGCGCGAGCTTCCCGGCGTGCGTGAAGCGGCCTTGCTGTCCACCTGCAACCGTACCGAGCTGTACTGCCTGGTGGACGGCGATGCCCTGGACGTGGCCGGCTGGCTGGCCCGGGAGCGGAGCATGGCCCTGGACCGGATTCGCCCGGTCCTTTATCAACATCACGGCGACCAGGCCCTGGAGCACATGATGCGCGTGGCCGGCGGGCTGGATTCCCTGGTGCTGGGCGAGCCGCAGATTCTCGGTCAGATGCGCGACGCCTACGCCCGCGCCCATGAGGTGGGGCTGATCAACGGCGAGCTGGGCCGGGTGTTCCAGGACGTGTTCTCGGCGGCCAAGCGCATCCGCACGGAAACCGGCATCGGCGCCAACCCGGTGTCGGTGGCCTACGCGGCGGTGTCCTTCGCGCGGCATATTTTCGCCGACCTGAAAAAAAGCCGCGCGTTGCTGATCGGCGCCGGCGAGATGATCGAGCTGGTGGCCCGGAACCTGGAGGAACAGCAGGTGCGCGAGATCGTGATCGCCAACCGCACCGCCGAGCGCGCCGAGGCCCTGGCCGCCGAGGTGGGCGGGCGCGGCATTACCCTTGAGGAACTGCCGGTGGCCCTGGAGCACGCCGACATTCTCATCGCCTGCACCGCGGCGCCGATTCCGATCCTCGGCAAGGGCACCGTGGAAAGCGCCCTCAAACGCCGCCGCCACAAGCCCATGTTCATGGTGGACATCGCCGTGCCCCGGGACATCGAACCGGAAGTGGGCGAGATGGACGACGTTTACCTGTACACCGTGGACCACCTCCAGGAAGCGATCCAGGAGAATGTGCGCGCCCGCCAGCAGGCCGCCGAGGAAGCCGCCGAACTGATCGCCGAGGCGGTGCGCCAGCACCACCGCACCCGGCGCGAGAAACGCGCCGTGGGCGTGCTGCGCGACTACCGCCGCCAGCGTACCGAGCTGGCCGACCAGGAACTGGAACGGGCTCTGGCGCAGCTGCGCCAGGGCACCGACCCGGAGGAAGTGCTGCGCCGCTTCAAGCACAGCCTGGTGAACAAATGGCTGCACCGGCCCAGCGTCACCCTGCGCCGGTTGGCCGCGGAGGACCGCGCCGAGGCATTGCTGATGGCCCGGGAAATTCTGCTTGATCAGGACGGCGAGGCGTCCAGCGAGGAATCATGAAGGCGTCCCTGGAAAACAAACTGGAAAAACTGGTCGAGCGGTTCGAGGAAATCAGCGGCCTGCTGGCGGACCCGGACGTGATCGCCGAGCAGAATCGCTTTCGCGGCCTGTCCAAGGAGTACGCGGAGCTGGAGCCGGTGATCAAGGGTTACCGGGAATACCGCGCCACCGCCGAGAACCTGGACACCGCCCGCGCCCTGCTCGACGACAGCGACCCGGACATGCGTGAAATGGGCGCCGAGGAAGTCAGTGAAGGCGAGCAACGCCTGCAGGCGCTGGACGACGAACTGCAGCGGCTGATGCTGCCCAAGGACCCCCGCGACAGCGCCGGCGTCTACCTGGAAATCCGCGCCGGCACCGGCGGCGACGAGGCGGCCCTGTTCGCCGGCGATCTGTTCCGCATGTATTCGCGCTACGCGGATCACATGGGCTGGAAGGTGGAAGTGGTGAGCGCCAGCGAGGGCGAGCACGGCGGCTACAAGGAGGTGATCGCGCGCATCGCCGGCGACGGCGTTTACTCCCGGCTCAAGTTCGAATCCGGCGCCCACCGTGTGCAGCGGGTGCCGGCCACCGAATCCCAGGGCCGCATTCATACCTCCGCCTGCACCGTGGCGATCCTCGCCGAGGCGGAGGACGCCGGCGACATCGAGATCCGCAACGAGGATCTGCGCATCGACACCTACCGCTCCTCCGGCGCCGGCGGCCAGCACGTCAACACCACCGACTCGGCGGTGCGCATCACCCACCTGCCCACCGGCGTGGTGGTGGAGTGCCAGGACGAACGCAGCCAGCACAAGAACAAGGCCAAGGCCATGTCGTTGCTGAAGGCGAAACTGCTCGACGCCCGCGAGACCGCCACCCAGGCGGAGCAGGCCGCGGAGCGCAAATCCCTGGTCGGCTCCGGCGACCGGTCCGAGCGCATCCGCACCTACAACTTTCCCCAGGGCCGGCTCACCGACCACCGCATCAACCTGACCCTCTACCGGCTCAACGAGATCGTCGCCGGTGATCTGGACGAGGTGGTCGGCGCGTTGCTCGCCGAACACCAGGCGGAGCAACTGGCGGCCCTGGCCGAGGGCCAGGGCTGACGCCGTGCGCATCGACGAGGCGCTGCGCTCGGCCCGGGACGCCCTGACCGCGTCGCCGACCCCGCGCCTGGACGCGGAACTGCTGCTCGGCCGGGTGCTGGGCCGCGACCGGAGCTACTTCTACACCTGGCCGGAAAAGCAATTGGACGGCGACCAGCAACGGCTGTTCGAGCTGCTGGTGAAACGCCGCGCCGCCGGCGAGCCGGTGGCCCACCTCACCGGAGAGCGGGAATTCTTCGGCCGCCGTTTCGTGGTCACCGCCGCCACTCTGATTCCCCGCCCGGATACCGAAACCCTGGTGGAAGCGGCACTGGAGACCCTGCCGGACACGCCGTTGAGGGCGGTGGACCTGGGCACCGGCACCGGCGCCGTGGGCCTCAGCCTGGCCCTGGAACGGCCCGCCTGGCGGGTTACCCTCACCGACGCCAGCGCCGCCGCCCTGGCGGTGGCCCGGGACAACGCCGAGGCGCTCGGCGCCAACGTCACCCTGCTGCGCGGCGACTGGCTGGAAGCCCTGGCCGGGCCCTTCGATCTGATCATCAGCAACCCGCCCTACGTGGACCCGGACGATCATCACCTGGAACAGGGCGATGTGCGCCATGAACCCCGCTCCGCCCTGGCCGCCCACGACCGCGGCCTGGCGGACCTGCGCGTGATCACCGCCCAGGCCCGGGAACGGCTCGCCGACGGCGGCTGGCTGATGCTTGAACACGGCCACGGCCAGGGCTCCCTGGTGCGCCGGCTGCTCGCCGACCACGGCTTCCAGGACGTCACCACCCGGGGCGACCTGGGCGGCAACGACAGGGTAACCTTGGGTCATGTCTAACCAAGAAGTGTTCAGCGACGACCAATTGCAACGCTACAGCCGGCAACTGCTGGTGGCGGAGTTCGACCTGGACGGCCAGGAGGCCATCGCCGGCGCCACCGTGCTGCTGGTGGGCTGCGGCGGCCTGGCCAATCCGGCCGCCCTGTACCTGGCCGGCGCCGGGGTGGGGCGGTTGATTCTGGTCGATGACGACACCGTGGACACCAGCAACCTGCACCGCCAGATCGCCTTCCGGGGCGACCAGGTGGGGCAGGGCAAGGCCGCCGCCCTGGCCGCCCAGCTCAACGCCCTGAACCCGGACGTGACGGTGGAGCCCCACGCCGCCATGGCCGGCGACGACTGGCTGGACCAGCAGCTGCCCGGGGTGGATCTGGTGCTGGACTGCTGCGACAACTTCGCCACCCGCCAGGCCATCAACGCCGCCTGCGTGCGCCACCGCAAACCCCTGGTCAGCGGCGCCGCCATCCGCCTGGACGGCCAACTCGCCGCCTTCGACCTGCGCGACCCGGACAGCGCCTGCTACGCCTGCGTGTACGGCGACGGCACCGACGGCGATCTGGCCTGCAGCGAAGCCGGCATCCTCGGCCCGGTGGTGGGCACCATCGGCACCCTGCAGGCGCTGCTCGCCCTGCACCTGCTCACCGGCAAACCGGTGGCGCCGCGCCTGCGGCTGTTCGATGGCCGTACCCTGTCCTGGCGCGAGATGGCGTTTCGCAAGGACCCCGCCTGCCCGGTGTGCGCTCGGTCCCGGACATAAGCCGGCAAACGGTATTCAATCGGCGCTATTCAATCTGAGGGATGGGAATGACCGGCAAGGACGACAGCAACAACCCGCCGAACGTGGCGCCCTGGCCGGTGATGTCGACGGTGCTGCTGGCGTTGGCGGGCGCCGTCGGCGGCGCGGCGATTCTGGCGGTGCCGGGGCTGATGCTGGGCGCGATGATCGGTTCCTGGACGGTGAGCGCGGTGCTGGCCGGGGTGTTCGCCGCCTTCGGCGCCCTGGCCGGGTTCGCGCTGGTGCTGGTGGCCCTGATCGGCGACCGGGTGCGTGCCACGGAACGGCGCCTGCGGGCGCTGATTCTGGCGGCGGAGCGGGCCGCGCCGGAGCCGTCGGCCCAGGCGGCGACGCCACCGGCGGCATCGCCGGAGGCGGCCCCGGCGCCGGTGGAGCCCGCCGCGCCGGTGGCCCCGGCGGCTCCCGCCGAGGCGGACGTCGCCCCGGTCGCGGCGGCCCGGCGCCCCTCCGAGCCGCCGCGCGCCACCCCATCCTCCACCGCCTCCCCGACCGCCACGCCGTCGCCCCTGGCCATCGCCTGGCGGCGCGGCCTGGACTGGTTCAGGAACGGCAACACCATTGCCCGGGTGGGGATTGTGGTGCTGTTCGTGGGCGCCGCCCTGCTGGCCCAGTACGCCGCCGAAAGCGGCTGGTTTCCGCTGGAGGCCCGGTTGGCGGCGGTGGCCTTGCTGGGCATGGGCCTGCTGGGGCTGGGCTGGCGGTTGCGCCAGCGGCACCAGGGTTATGCCCTGATTCTGCAAGGGGGCGGCGTGGCGGTGCTGTATCTGACCCTGTACGCCGGCTTCCGCCTGTTCGGCGTGCTGCCGGCGGGGCTGGCGTTCGCCCTCATGGTGGTGGTGGCGTTGGCGGCGGCGGTGCTGGCGGTGGCCCAGAATGCCCTGGTTCTGGCGGTGATCGGTTTCTCCGGCGGCTTCCTGGCGCCGCTGCTCACCGCCGAGGGCGGCGGCAGCCACATCACCCTGTTCAGCTATTACGCGGTGCTCAACCTGGGTGTGTTCGTGGTGGCCTGGTTCCGGGCCTGGCGGCCCCTGAACCTGGTCGGTTTCCTGTTTACTTTCGGGGTCAGCGCGCTGTGGCGCGGTACCGGCTACGGCGCCGAGCATCTGGTCAGCACCGACGCCTTCCTGATCCTGTTCTTCCTTATGTACGTGGCGGTGTCGCTGCTGTTCGCCCGGCAGCGCACCGCCGGCCGCGTGGACTACATTTCCGGCAGCCTGGTGTTCGGCCTGCCGGTGGCGGCGTTCACCCTGCACGCTTCCCTGGTGGGGCGGTTCGAGTACGCCCTGGCCTGGAGCGCCCTGATCCTGGCGGTGTTTTATCTGGCCCTGGCGGTGGCGCTGTGGCGTTCCCGGGGCGCCGCCTGGCGCTTGATGGCGGAAGCGTTCGCCGCCCTGGCGGTGATCTTCGCCACCCTGACCGTGCCCCTGGTGCTGTCCGGTGGCGCCACGGCGGTGAGCTGGGCCCTGGAAGGCGCCGGGCTGGTGTGGCTGGGTGGCCGTCAGGGGCGCCGTCTGGCCCGGGGCTTCGGTTTGTTGTTGCAGGTGCTGGGGGCGCTGGCCTGGGTCCGGGACGGCGGCGGCCCGGCGGCGATGCCGGTGTTCAATGCGTCGTTCATGGCCATGGCGGGCCTGGCGGTGGCCGGCTACCTCAGCGGCTGGTTCCTGTTCCGGCTGGGCGATGAACGGCCCGCCTACGAGCGCGTCCTGACGCCCCTGTTGCTGGCCTGGGCGGTGCTATGGGCGCTGCTCGCCGGCATCACCGAGGTGTCCTCGTCGATGCCGGCGGGGGGCGAGGCCGGCGGCGTGTTGGCGGTGCCGGCGTTGATCGTGGCGCTGCTCGCCGTGGTTGGCCGCCGGTTGGCCTGGCCCGCCAGTTACCGGCTGGCGGCGCCCCTGGGCGCCAGCTTCCTGGTGCTGGCCACGCTGTCCCTGACGGTGCTTTCCCATCCCCTGACTCGAGGCGCCTGGTGGGGCTGGCCGGCGCTGTGGCTGACCGTCTATGCGGTGCTGTGGCGGCGCGACCGGGATGACGGCGCCTGGCTGCCCGGGCTCACGCCCTGGTTCCATGCCCTGGGGGTGTGGACCCTGGCCTGGGTGGCCATGGCTGAGTTGCCGTGGTGGATCGACAAGGCGGTGCAGGGCGTCTGGCCGGCGCTGGCCCGGGGCCTGGTGCTCGCCGGTCTGCTGGTGGTCTGCGCCCGGCGGCCAGCCCTGTGGCCCTGGCGGGATCACGGGCGCGCCTATCTGCTTCTGGCCGGCGCCCCCCTGGCGGCGCTGCTGGCCATCTGGGTGGTGGTGATCAACCTGGGCAATGCCGGCGACCCGGCGCCCTTGCCCTATTGGCCGTTGCTCAACCCCCTGGATATTACCCTGGCTCTGGTACTGCTGGCCGGCGTTGGCTGGTGGCGCACGGCAGTGCCCGGCCGTTTGGCCACCGGCCTGGCGGCGACCGGCGCGCTGGCCTTTTTGTGGCTGAGCGCGGCCCTGGTGCGGGCGCTGCATTACACCGCCGGCACACCGCTGGAGGCCGGCGGCATCATGGCATCGGTGACGGTGCAGATGGGCCTGTCCCTGTTCTGGGCCCTGCTCGGGCTGGCCGCCATGATCACCGCCACCCGCCGGGGCTGGCGGCGGGTCTGGATGGTGGGCGTGGCTCTGCTCGGCGTGGTGGTGGTGAAACTGTTCCTGATCGATCTGGCCGGGACCGAAACCCTGGCGCGGACCGTGTCGTTCCTGGGCGTGGGCCTGGTGTTGCTGGTGGTGGGGTACTTCTCGCCGCTGCCGCCCCGGGCGGAGGAGGCTTCCTGATGGGGTATCGCCGGAAATGGAGTGCACTGCTGGTGCTCGGCGTGGCCGGCGCCGCCCTGGCGGCGCCGGTGCCGGACGATTTCGCCGAAGGCATGCCGCTGGAGCCGGAGGCGCCGGGCAGCGCTTACCGGTTGCCGTTGCCGGAGGCGGTGTACGGCTTGAGTACCCGCGCGGATCTGGGCGATCTCCGGGTCTTCAATCAGGCCGGCCAGGTGGTGCAGCACGCTCTGTGCGCCGCGCCGGCGCCTTCGTCCCCCCGTGCCCGGCCGGTGCCGGCCCATGGCTTGCCGGCGGGGCGCGCCGACAAAGGGGGCGGAGAACGCTTCTCTCTGGAGACCGCGGACGGGCTGCGCCTGCGCTGGGACCAGGACGACCCGGCGCGGATGGCGTCGGCGCCGGGCGCGTTCGAATACATTCTCGATGCCCGTGACCTGGACGCGCCGCTGACCGGTGTGCGTCTGGACTGGCAATGGCGCTCGCCGCAAGGACGCGCGGAATTGCCGATCCGCGTGGAGGCCAGCGATGACCTGGAGCAGTGGCGCACGGTGGTGCCGCGCGGCACGCTTTTGCGGGTGGAGGGTTTGCGCACGGACGGCGACGTCCTGGAAACCAGCTCCGTGACCCTGCCGGAACGGCGCTACCGGTTCCTGCGTCTGGTGCCCCTGGATGAACGGGCACGGGACTGGCTGCAAGGGGCCTCGGTGTTGCTCCGGCCGGCCGGTGAGGACAGTGCGTCGTTGAGCTGGGTGGCCGCCGAGCGGACACCCGAGCCGGACGCCGACGGCGCCCGCCAATACCGGAGCGCGCGTCCGCTGGCGGTCCGTCAGTGGCGGCTGCGGTTGCCGGGGCCCAACCGGGTAGTGGGCGTCAGCCTGAGTTCCCGGGCCAGTGAGGATGCCCCATGGCGCCCGCGTTTCCAGGGCGCGGTGGCGTCCGGCCCCGACCAGTCGTTGAGCAGCGCGCATCCGGCCGGCGGCGTGTCGGACCGGTTCTGGCGTTTGCGAATCCTGTCCGGCGAGGAATCCCTGGGCGACGCCCCGGTGACCCTGGAACTGGGCTATGTCCCGCTGGAGCTGGGTTTCCTGGCCCAGGGCGAGGGGCCTTTCCTGCTCGCCTACGGCAGCGGCACGGCACCGCCGGCCCAGCGGATTGATTGCGCCCGGCTGGGCACCGCGCCGGCGGCGGCCCGCGCCCGGCCGGAACAGCGCCGCGAGCTGGGCGGCCCGGCGGCGCTGCGGCCGGCGCCGGAACCCCTGCCCACGCGGCGCATCGTGCTGTGGGGCGTGCTGATTCTCGGTGCCGGCCTGGTGGTGGCCATGGCCGTGGCACTGCTGCGCAAATTACGCCAATGACCCGGGCCGCCGCCGGCGCGGATCAGCCGGCGGCGCCCAAGGTGGCGAGCAGAGCCCCGCTGTTGGCGAAGGCGCCAAAGATACCGCCTTCGCGCTCCAGCCCCTCGAACACGGCGTCGTGCAATTCCGGTCGGGCGGCGCCGCAAACGTCTTCCAGCACCAGGCAATCGAAGCCGCGATCATTGGCCTCGCGCAGGGTCGATGACACGCACACGTCCGTGGTGACCCCGCAAAGAATCAGGTTGCGGATGCCGGCGCGGCGCAGCAGTTGCTCCAGATCGGTGGCGTAGAAGGCGCCATTGCCACATTTGTCCACCACCGGCTCTCCGGGCTCCGGCGCCACCGAGTCGATGATTTCCCAGCCCGGTTCGCCACGCACCAGCAGCCGTCCCAGGGGGCCGTGGCTGCCGATGGCGGCGCCGGCGCTCTCCGCGCGCAGGCGCTTGGTGTCGTTGAGGTCGCTCAGGTCCGGGCGATGGCCTTCCCGGGTGTGAATCACCCGCAGGCCGGCCCGGCGGGCGGCGGCCAGCAGCCGGCGGGCCGGTTCCAGGACCCGCCGGCCGTGGCCGGTGTCCTCGCCGAGCCGGGCGAAATAGCCCTCCGGATCAAGAAAATCCCGTTGCAGGTCGATCATCAGCAAGGCGGTGTCGGTGTTGTCCCAGCCGCCGGCCAGGGGCCAGGCATAGGGCCGCGACGCGGACAGGGGAGAGAAGCCGCTCATTGCGCCTCCAGCCAGGTGGTGGGGAAGTGCAGTTTGACGTTGTCGGGATTGCCGATCACGGTGCCGCGTCCGGTCTCGATGCCGACGAAGCCGGCGTTCGGCACGCCCTCGCCGAGCAGGCCGTGGTCAAAGGCGAAGTGGGTGATCTGCTTCTGCGTTTCGGCGAAGTCCTCGCCAACAATCAGCTCGAGGCCCTGCGCCGGGGACAGAAAGTCGATGGTGCTCAGTTGATTACGGGCGCCGGCCCGGTCGGTGTTCAGGGTGGCGGCGGTGAAGCCCATGAAATCCCCGTGCTTTGGATGGTCGGTCCGCAGCAGGGCGGCGGCTTCAAACCAGGCGCCGGCGATGGCGCGACCCAGGTCCGGATTGTCGGCGAGGGCGTCGGAGCGGGCGATCATCACGTCCAGCAGCTCGCCATGGATGTCCGAGGAATCGAACACCAGGGTGGTGTCCGGATACTGGGCGAGAATCTGGCTGAGCTGGGGCTTCCAGGTGGCCACCGCCCGGGTGTCGGCGGCTTCGAAGACACTGGCGATGTCGGCGTCGGACGTGTTGACCACCGTTACGTCGCGCTCCCGCAGCCCCACGCTTTCCAGGGCTCGCACCAGCATGTAGTGGGAGCCGGACAGCTCCACCAGGTTGATCCGCAGGCCTTCCAGATCGGCCAGGGTTTTGTCCTGCCCACGCACCACGATGCCGTCACTGCCATTGGAGGTACTGAGCGGCAGCACCACGGTGGTGTCCACGCCGCTGGCGGCGGGGATGGTGAGGGCGTCCAGGGACATGGCGATGACCGCGTCGAACTGGCCCAGGGAAAACTGGGTGATGGCTTCGATGTAGTCGTTCATTTGCACGGCTTCCAGGTCGAACCCGTAGCGGTCCCCCCATTTTTGCAGGATGCCGGTTTCATCGGCGTAGGCCAGGGGCATGGAGCCGGCGTACAGCGTCCAGGCCACGGTGTAGCGTTCCCGGGCCTGGGCCGGTTGCAGCAGGGCCAGGGCGAGCAGGGCGGCAAGAATGGGAAAGCGCGCGGCGCGTGAAAACAACATGACGGTTCCTTGCATCGGTCAATGTGTTTCCAGATTAGGGTGCCGCTGGCGGGCCTAACATGACGGATCGTGCATGTTCACGTGCGAGTAGCGGGCGGGCCGCCGGCGGCGTTGCTCAGGCGCGCGCTGAAATCCTTGATGATGGGGCGGTCCAGGCTGTCCGGGTGGGTGGCCAGTTGCAGCGGGGTGTCCCGGTGATAGCGCTTCGGGTCCAGGCGGACCAGTTCGCCGCCGGCGACCCAGCGCTGCGCATAGTGGCCCGGCAGGAACCCCACATAGGCACCGGACAGGATCAAGGCGGCCACCGCTTCCAGGCTGGCGGTGAAGGTAATGCCCTCCCGGTCGGCCTGATTGAGCAGCGCCAGCTCCTGCTCGCGCAGGAACCGCCGGGAAACGATGCGCGCCGACGCCAGGGCCGTGTCGCGGCGATCCGCTTCGGTGGCCACCGGATGGTCGGGGGCGGCGTACAGGTAGTCGGTTTCCTGGTAGAGCGGTTGGTAATGCAGATGCTCGTTGGGGCTTTCAAAGATGCCAATGGCCAGGTCGAGCCGTTTGTCCTGGAGTTGCCGTTCCATTTCCTCCGGCGCCAGCACCTCCAGGTTCAACTTTACCCGGTCCCGGTCCGGCGCCTGGAAACTTCTCAGGGCTGGCAACAACGGGCAGGCCGGGTCGGTGATGATGTTGTCGATGATGCCCAGTGTCAGGCGGCCGGTGGCGACGCTCTGCAGGCTTTCCACGGTCTGCTCGAAGCCGCGCAGGGAAGTGAACAGCCGCACTGCCTGGCGGTGCACGGTGGCGCCCTCCGGCGTCAGCCGGAAGCCCTGGCGGCCGCGCTCACAGAGTCGCACGTTCAGGCGTTGCTCGAGCTGCGAAAGCGCGCGGCTGATGGTGGAGGAGTCCTTGTTGAGAATGCCCTGGGCGTTGGCGATGCCGTTGGCTTCCACCACGGCGAAGAACACCCGCAACAGATTCAAATCGGAACCGGCCAGATTCACGAGGTGCTCCGGGCCGGCCGTGGTGGCGGGTTCAAGGCCACCACCTGACCATTCAGGTCGGTGATCTGACGCGCCATGTCGGTCATCAGCCCCAGGATCATGGTGGGGTTGGAGCGGATCAGGGACTGGAACTGATCCGCCGGCACCTTCACCGCCGCGCAGCGGCCCAGCGCGCGCACCGTGGCGCCGCGTGGCGCGCCGGTGAGCATGGCGATGGCGCCGATCACCTCGCCGGCGCCCACCCGGCCCACGGCGACTCCGTCCACCAGCACTTCCGCTTCGCCCTCGAACAGATTGTAGACGCCGTCCGCCGGCTCGCCCTGGCGAACCAGGTCGTCGCCGGGGTGAAAGTAGGCGAACCGCGAGCGGGCGTGGGCGTCCTCGGGAATGCGCGCGGCCAGTAGCCGCGCGAACAGGGCCTGGCGGGTGACCAGCAGCTCGCTCCAGCGGCGTGCCCGCGCCGGATCGCCGAGCAGTTCGTCCAGCACCGTCGGGTAGTGGTAGCCGCTCAGCAGCACGGCGCCGTCCGTCTGGTAGGTGAGGCCGTCTTCCGGATCCGGCGGGATCACGTCGCCTTCGTCCCAGATCAATAGCCGGCGGCCCTGGTAGCAGGCCATCAGGGCGCCACCGCGCACCACGTAGAGCCGGTCGTGGCGCCAGCCCTGGTCGCGGGCGTCGTGGCCGGCGGTCAGGGACAGGGTGTCCGCCTCCGCGCTCAGGTCGTGGATCAGGTCGTGGCCCAGCCGTTTGTATTGACGGGCCAGGCCGGTGAGTCCGTCGATGGGTTCGCCCAGGGGAATCATGGAGTACTGCCTTCTACTGCGTGGAAAGACCCTAAGCAGACATTGTGCCACCTTGATGAATCCGCAACAGCATGCATTGAAATGAGAATGATTTCCGTTTAGATTGGTGCGCTGCCGGCATTCGCCGGGGATGCAACGAGGGGGCGCGCATGGATCGGGTGACGACGTGAAATACGCCGACAGCAAGCTCAATGCCTATCTGGATCATCGGGCCGCTTTGGTGGACTACGTCACCTCCATCACCGGCTGCCGGGCGCGCGCCGAGGACGTGGTCCAGGACGCCTTCCTGCGCTTCGTGCCCGAGGGCGGCGGCGCCTCCACGCCGAGCACCTCGGGCATCGCCTACCTGTACCGCATCGTGCGCAACCTGGCCATCGACCTGGCGCGCCGGTCGGCCATGGAGAGCCGCCACCAGAACGAGGAAACCGTGGAGTGGCTCAAGCCCCGGGAGGAAAGCAGCCCGGAGCAGACCCTGCTGCAGCACGACCGGCTGGAGCGGCTCGCCGCGGTGCTCGACGAACTGCCGGAGCGCGAGCGCGTGGCCATCGAAATGCACCGGGTCGGTGGCTATACTTTGTCGGAAATCGCGCGGCGCCTGGAGGTTTCCACCGCCACCGCCCACCGCCTGGTTCGCAACGCGGTGGTGCACGTCGCCGCGTCCATGGAGTAGCCCGGTTTCGCGCCGCGAAGCCCAGCCTGTCCGGATCTGAGATGGAAACTTCCGAAAAGCGCACCTCCGCCCGGGAAGACGGGACGCCGGCGCGGCCCGACGCCGCGCTGCTGCGCCGTGCCACGGACTGGATGCTGCGCCTCGAGGCCGCTCCCGACGACCGGGGCCTGCGCCGGGAGCTGGACGCCTGGCTGGCCGCTGATGACGCCCACCGCCAGGCCTGGCGGCGGGTGCGTGGCGCCTGGGACCTGATCGGCGAGGCCCCGGCGGACCCGGAAGTCTGGCCCGGCGAGACGGCGACCCGCCGTCGTCGGCCGGGGCCGGGGGCTCTGGCCGGCCTGGCCCTGGCCGCCTGCCTGTTGCTGGCGGTGCTGCCCGGCGCCTGGCGTTATTGGCAGGCGGACTACCGCGCCCCGGTGGGCGACACCCTGGCGCTGACCCTGAGCGACGGCAGCCGGGTGATGCTGGGAGCGGGCAGCGCCCTGGCCGAGGATTTCAGCGACTCGCGCCGCCGGGTGCGGCTGCTGGACGGCGAGGCGTTCTTCGAGGTGGCGGAGGATCGCCGGCCCTTCCTGGTCCAGGCCGGGGAGATGGAAGCCCGGGACATCGGCACCGCTTTCAATGTGCGCGCCGACGACCAGGGCTACGCCGTGGCGGTGCGCGACGGCGAGGTGGCGGTGCGCTACCGGGATGGTGAGCACCGCTTGCTGGCGGGGGACCAGCTGGCCCTGGACCGGGACGGCGGCGCCCGCCGACACCGGCTGCCGCCGGACCGGGTGGCGGCCTGGCGGGAAGGGCGCCTGTTCGTCCAGGGCCGCACCCTGGCGGACCTGGCGGAAACCCTGGAGCGCCATGCCCCCGGCTACATCCTGATCGCCGACGGCGACCTGGCCGCCCGCCGGGTTACCGGCAGCTATGACCTCACCGACATCGACGGCGCCCTGAGCGCCATGGTCCAGCCCCACGGTGGCCGGGTGCTGCACATCACGCCATTGTTGCGCATCGTTCTGTAGCCGGCATCGCGGCTGAAGCCGCGATGACACGCCATCCCTGAAAAAACGCCCGCCTTCGTTCGTTGTTCCGGTACTCGTCGCGAAATGCGTCGCATTCATGATACGCGATCCGGAGACACGGGAGCATGACACCAACCTTTTTCCCGCCAGGGCGCGGACTCCGGTCCGCGCCGGTCTGGCTATTGGCCTTTTTTCTGCTACTGACGGCGGGCGCCCGCGCCCAGGAGGACGCCGGCCAGGCCCGGTTCGACATCCCCGCGCAGCCGCTGCCCGCCGCCCTGGACAGTTTTTCCCGCCAGTCCGGCTACCAGGTGTCCGCGGACGCCGGCGACCTGGCCGGCCAGCGCTCCCACCCGGTGAACGGTGACCTGACGGTGTCCTCCGCCCTGGACCGGTTGCTGGCCGGCACCGGCCTGAGCTGGTACTTCGGCGCCGGCCGCACGGTGGTGGTGCGCGGGCCGGTGGCCCTGGGCGACGCCCAGATGCTGCCGGCGGTGAAGGTGCAGGGCGATGCCCCCCGCCAGGCCGCCGCCGCGGACCGGCCCTACGCCACCGCCGGTTCCTCCGCCTACATCGGCAAGAAGGACATCGAGCGCTTCCGGGGCCTGTCCGTGGGCGATATGTTCAAGGGCACCACCGGCGTGCTGGTGGCGGAGAACCGCAACAGCGGTGGCCTCAATATCAACATTCGCGGCATGCAGGGTCAGGGCCGGGTGCCGGTGCTGGTGGATGGCGCCCGCCAGGAGACTACCGTCTACCGGGGTTATGCCGGCGTCACCAGCCGCAGCTACGTGGACCCGGACCTGATCGGCGGCGTGGAAATCGACAAGGGCCCGACCATGGGCGCCAGCGGCACCGGCGCCATCGGCGGTCTGGTGAGCATGCACACCCTGAACGCCGACGACATCGCCAAGCCCGGCAACGACTGGGGGCTGCGCCTGCGCGGCAGCCTGGTGGGCAACAACAGCGGCTCGCCGGCGCCCATCGGTACCCAGGCGGGCTATAACGTGGGTGGCCTGGGCACGCCTGCCCATTACCGCACCGATTGCCAGGCGGGCAGCACCCTGTGCGACGGCATCTACGATTTGAACAACGCCTACCCGCCGGATGGCTCCATGGACCGCCCGGGCCTGCTGGACTTCGACGGCCACGCCGGCAGCCTGGCGGTGACCCGGCGCCTGGCCGGCGCCGACCTGGTGGCCGCTTACGCCCAGCGCCGCCAGGGCAACTACTTCGCCGGCGAGCACGGCCCCACGCCGACCCTGGATTTGTCCGACCGCATCGACCGGGGCTTCTACACCGAGATTCGCCCGGAGGTGGACGGCGCCTCCCGCGTTCGCGGCGGCGAGGAAGTGGTCAACACCCACTTCGAAAGCGAGTCGGTGCTGCTCAAGACCCGCCTTTACCCCAGCGACGAGCACACCCTGGATCTCAGCTACCTGCGCTATGACAGCGAATACGGAGAGCTGATGCCCTCGGAGCTACTGTGGCTGGGCCGCATTAAACAGACCCGGGCCTCCGAGGTCACCGCCAACACCTACACCGCCCGTTACCAGTGGCAGCCGTTCGATAACGACTGGCTGGACCTGGACTCCCACTTCTGGCACACGGACACCGAGAGCCGCAACAACAGCTACTCCGATGAGATGCTGGAACTGCTCAACGGCCGGCCGGGCACGGAGATTTATCAGCGCTGGGGCGGCGACGTGAGCAATACCACCTCGGTGCCGCGCCTGGGCGACCTGCAGTTTCGCTACGGGCTTGCCTGGCAGCGCGAGGACGTTGAACCCAAGGACGATAAGGCTGGCGAGGATTTCGCTATGCGTGACGGCGAGCGGGAGGAAACCAGCGGCTTCCTGGCCATGAAGTGGACCTTCGTGCCCACTCTTACCCTAGACGCTGGAATCCGCTACACCCGTTACCAGACGGAGGACAATACGCCGGTGGAAGTGGACGATCAGGCTAGTGAATATTGCGTGGACGGCGATGACGATGGCCTTTGTGACCCGCTCTACAACGACTTCAGTGGCTCCGGCTCCGCGCCCATGGCCAGCCTGCTGTGGGAGCCCCTGCGCGGCCTGCAGTTCTTCGCCAAATATTCCGAGGCACTGCGCATGCCGAGTCTGTTCGAGACCACCAGTGGCTTTTCCGTGGCCGCGGTGCCCGGCCAGCGCATCAAGCCCGAGCGCGCCAAGAACAAGGAAGTGGGCATGAACATCCTCAAGGACGACCTGTTCGCCGGCGGCGACGCGCTGCGATTCAAGCTGGCGTACTTCGAGAACCGCACCGAGGATTACATCACCCGCACCATCCCCAACACCTGGGACGACACCAGCATCGGCTCCAACTCAACCCTGTTCCGCATCCAGAACCTGGAAAGCGTGGAGTTCCATGGCCTGGAGCTGTCCCTGGAATACGATCTGGGCTGGGTCTACACCGAGCTCGGCGGCACCCGCTACAACGACATCGAGCTGTGCCATGAAGGCAGCTATCGGCGCCAGCGCTGCACCGACTACGGGGTGGCCAGCAGCTACATCAACAACATGATTCCGCCCAAATGGCAGGCCAACGCCACCCTCGGCTTCCGCCTGTTCGACCGCACCCTGGAAGTGGGCGCGCGCAACACCTGGATGGGCGCCCGCAACCGGGTGCCGGAGTACAACGACCAGACCGCCGGCCGCTTCGCCCGCCCGATTCCCTGGCACAAATATTCGATCCTCGATGCGTTCGTGACCTGGACGCCCAACGACACCCTGTCCGTGGATTTCAACGTGGACAATGTCACCGACGAGTATTACCTGGACGCCCTGAGCCTGGGCATGGTGCCGGCGCCGGGCCGTACCGCCCGGCTCGGCGTCACCGTGAATTACTAAGAAAGAACTCCACCGGCACCACGAACTCCAGCCGTTGCCCTGCCAGCTCCTTGGGCGGGCGCGGCAGCGGTTCGATGCGGTGGATCAACGCCAGGGTTTCCCGGTCCAGCAGTTCGTAGCCGGAACCACGGGTGATGCTGGCGGCCAGTACCCGGCCTTCCATGTTGGTCTCGAAACGAAGGTAGCTGACACCTTCCTGGCGCAACCGCTGCGCCCGGGAAGGATAGCGCTTGGCCTCGGCGAGCCGGCGCAGCAGGGCGTCGCGCCAGCTCGGCACCTGGTTAAGATCGGCCCTGGGCCGCTGCATGCCCTGGCGGGGGGCCGCCGCCTGTTCCGATTGCAGGGCGGCGTCCGGTGGCGCGCTGGCGGTGGAGGCCGTGGCATCCCGGGAAGCTTCTTCTGGGGACGGCGGTTCCGCCGCTTGCTCGGTGGGTTGCGGCTCGGGCGTCGGGTCCGGTTGGGGCTGAGGCTCTTCTTGTTCGGGCTGAGGCTCTTCTGGTTCAGGCTGAGGCTCTTCTGGTTCGGGCTGAGGCTCCGGTTCGCGCTGAGGCTCCGGTTCGGGCAGTGCCACCTCCGGCTCGGCATGGGCCGGGGGCTCCGGGGCCGGGGAGGGGGGCGTGACCGGTTCCGGCGGGGCCGGTTCGGGCCGCGGTTCCGGGGGCGCCGCCCGGGATGCCTGGTTGGCCTGGCTTTCAGGTCCCGGTGGCAGGTCCGTGGGATTGGCCGGGGAGCTGGCCACCGGCGCCAGCTCCACCACCATGGCCGCCGCCGGGGCGCTGTCCATCGCCGGCGGCGGCGCCCGCCACAGCCACCAGCCCAGTGGCGCCGTGTACACCAGGGTTACCAGCAGCGCGGAACTCAGCCAGCGGCGGGTGTCCGTGTCCAGGCCACGGCGCCCCAGGCCGGCGCCCAGCATCAGGCTGGGCGGCAGGTCCAGAGGGGCCACCGGCTTGAGCGCCGGCCCCGGCCGGCTCAGGTCATTCATCGCCGGCGCTCCCGCCCGGGCCTTCCCGGGCCACCAGGGCCACCTTCAGGTAGCCGGCCTCGCGCAGGCGGTCCAGGGTGCCCATCAGGGTCTGGTAATCCACCCGGCTGTCCGCGCGCAGGAAAATTCTCGGGTCCTCGCGGCCTCCGCTGGCCCGGGCCAGCGCCGCCGCCAGGCCGCCGTCGGCCACCGGGGTTTCGCCCAGGGTCAGGGTGTGGTCCTCGGCCAGGGTCAGATAGAGCGGGTCGTCCGGCCGGTCCTCCGGCGTGGCGCTGGCCGCCGGCAGATCCACCTTGATGTCCACCGTGGCCAGCGGCGCCGCCACCATGAAAATGATCAGCAATACCAGCATCACGTCGATGAACGGGGTGACGTTGATCTCGTGGTTTTCCGCCAGTTCGTCGTCCTGGTCGATGCGCATGCCCATGGCTCAGCCCCCGGCCACCGCCGCCAGCCCCCGGCCCTGGCGGCTCAGATCCCGGGACACCAGCCGCAGCACCGCCGCGCTGGTGTCGCCCACCAGGGCGCGGTAGGCCTGGATGCGGCGGGCGAAGTGGTTGTAGATCACCACAGCCGGAATCGCCGCCACCAGCCCCAGGGCCGTGGCCAGCAGCGCCTCGGCGATGCCCGGCGCCACCACCGCCAGATTGGTGGTGTTGGCCTGGGAGATGCCGATGAAGCTGTTCATGATCCCCCACACGGTGCCGAACAGGCCCACGAACGGCGCCGTGGCGCCGATGGTGGCCAGCACCCCGGTGCCCCGGCTGGCGCGTCGGCCGCTGGCCGCCGCCAGCCGCTCCAGGCTGGCCGCCACCCGCTCCTTGAGGCCGTCACGGTCGTCCAGGGCGCCGCCGGACAACCGCCATTCCTCCCGCGCCGCCGCCAGAAAAGCGTCCGCGCGCGGCTCGATTTCCGCCGCCTCCAGGCTCGGTGCCTGGGACAGCGCCACCAGCGCGCGCTTCTGCCGGCGGGTCAGCAGTGCCAGCTCCCGGCTCTTGGCCACCAGCACGATCCAGGTGATCAATGACGCCACCAGCAGGCCGATCATCACCGCCTTCACCACCCAGTCCGCCTGCCGGAACATGCCCAGCGGCGTCAGATCGTGGGGCAGGGTGTCGGCGCCGGCCGGCGACGCGGCGGCGGGGGCCTCCATCGCCGGGGCGGTGGCCGGCTCTCCAGCGTCGCCGCTGGCGGTGTCGTCGACGGTCGTCACCGTCGTTGTTTCCCCGCTCGCCGGGGCCGGCTGGGCGCCGGCGGGCGCCCCGATCAGCAAAAACAGAACAGCGAACAGCGCGACGCCGCGCCGTGCCAGACTTCGTTGCAACATGCGTTCTTCCCAAGGTGATGCATCCACCCTAATAACGAAGCCCGCGCAGGGATTTTTCAGCGCCAGGCCGCTGCCCTGAAAAATCCCCGCCTCTCAATCGTTGTAGGGCTGTAAATGAGAATCACCCTCAATAGGGTGTGACGCTTTCTTTGGGAGACTCCCCTTATGGCCCTGCTGATCAGACCGATATCCCTGTTTTGCTTATTGCTGGTGCTCGCCGCCTGTGGCGGCGGCGGTGGTGGCGGAGGCGGCGGCGACGCCGTGGACCGCCCCCAGGCCCGCGCCAGCGCCGACACCACCGAGGTCAACGCCGCCGAAGGCACCGTGCACCTGGATGGCGGCGAGAGCACCTCGCCTAACGGCGACATCACCACCTGGCAATGGCGCTTCCTGAGCCGCCCGGACGGCAGCGAAGCCACCCTGGACGGCGCCGACACCGCCCAGGCCAGCTTCACCCCGGACCTGCCCGGCACCTACGTGATCCAGCTGGTGGTCAACGACGGCAACGCCGGCAGCGGTGATACCAGTGCCAGCCGCGTGACCATCACAGCCCTCAATCCCAACCCGTTGGCGATTGTCACCGAGCAGATCACCAATTTGATTGGCACCGTGCAATTGGACGGCTCCGCCAGTCTGCCACCGGAGGGCGGTGATGTTTCCCAACTGAATTACCACTGGACCCTGATTCAGAAACCGGAAGGCAGCGAGGCGGAACTGGATGATCCCACCCTGGCGCAGCCTCGCTTTCAAGCCGACGAACTCGGCACTTACAAAGGGCGGCTGGAAGTAAGCTACGGTGAAAAGACCAGCCAGCCAGCGGTGGAAACAGTGGTTGTGGTGGAAGCCAATGCTCAGCCGGTGGCCCGCATCGGCGCCTTTGAAACACCGGTGACCCGGGGCGAAGTGGTGCCCCTGGATGGCTCCGGCAGCAGCGACGCGGACAACGACCCATTGCAATATCGGTGGCGTTTTTTGCGTCGTCCCGAGGGCTCACAGGCCGTTATCGATGGCGCGAGGGTCGCATCCGCCAGTTTTGTGCCAGATGTACTCGGCGACTACTACCGCGTCGAACTATGCGTATTCGATGGCACGTCGAATACGTGCACTACCCAGGATCTCTTTGGCCGTGATATGGCGCTGCCGACGGGGGCCGCCAATCTGGCGCCAGTGGCAGTGATCACCAATGTCGAGACCGAACTGGAACTGGGGGCGGAGGCAGCCATTAATACAGCATCCTTCGATGCCGATAACGATGCTCTGACCTACGACTGGGAGTTGCTTTCTCATCCCGACGGCTTTGATCCGAATAGCGATGATAGCCTGAAGAACTATGAATACTGCTTCGGAACGTATTGCCCTGGCATCATGACTCCCTCCGTGGAAGGCGAGTATACCGTTCAATTGACCGTTTCCGATGGCGAAGCAACGCACAGACAGTCCCGTACCTTTACAGCTCGACTTGGTGCCAACCGTCAGCCTAGGGCGGTAGCGGCTTTATCCGATGGCAATCCCACTACCCTGGTGGGGCACAGCGTGACTTTTGACGGTGCTGGAAGCAGCGACCCGGATGACAACCGCCTCAGTTATGCCTGGACGTTGCGCCAGAAACCAGACAATAGTGCGGCGGAACTGGAGAACGCCACCAGTGTTTCGCCGACTTTGCTGCCGGATGTGGCCGGGCGCTATGTGGTGTCATTGCGCGTCACGGACGAACACGGCTTGGTGTCCGATTATCGGCCCGGCACCGATCAATTGGACGAAGTCGCGGTGTTCGCAAAGTCAATAAACCATCTTCCCGTGACAAGACTTCTGAAAGAGGGCGGCTGGCGGAACAGCTTTTTAGCAACCAATTATGCACAGTTTGACCAGCAGCAGCCTCTGGTGATCACCGGCCTGACCAGGGATAGCGAGACCTATGGTCCGTTACGAATGGACGTCGTAAAACTAATCGCCGACACCTACGATCCGGATGGGGACACCTTGAGCCATCTCTGGAATTTGATCAGCGAACCGCAAGGGAACCGGATGGAGTTGCCAACTGGGGCGGCCTGTAATAATGGGCAGTCTTATGACCGCCTGGCTGAAACTCTGGAGGAATACATCGATCGTGTTAACGGATATCGGGAGTGGACCTGTGACAGCTTTTCACTCGCGCCCACTGAGCCCGGCACCTACGTTTTCCAATATCAAACCTATGATGGTTCGGACTTCGCGGGACCTTTCCAGACCACGGTGCATGCCGTAAGGCGCGAGAATTATCCTTCTTTGCTTCTGGAGGCTTCATCCGACGAATATGGAAAGGTTGGGCAAAGCGATGGCAGTGACCTTGTGATGCAGGCTGTGTTCCCGTGGATGGATACCCATGCCCCGGACTTAAAGGCTGAATCCAATTACCAGGATGGGTACATGGTTACGAGGTATTTCAAGCTGACAGCGTTTGGAGGGGACTACCGCTTGATGGGCGTCCAGACAAACTCGATCAAACCGGAATACGAGCCGCGTTTCTGGGATGAGACCAATCAGGTAGAGATCACCGATGGCTATACGATTCCGCAAGGGGGATCCGTCGTGGTGGCGTTTCAGGTTCCTATAAGCTCAGATGATCCCGAGGAAGAGGTAGGTTGTGCCGACATCAATGGCTCATTCCATATCGATGGCCACCCTGACTGGACGGTGACCCTCAGCCCATTCTGGACTGGTTCCGGCTCTGTTTGTTCGGACTAATCTGAACCTTTTTTTGTCAGCCGAGGCCCTAGCGGGCCTCGGCTTTTTTTTGGTTCATCGCGGATTCCCGGGAAAGGCGGCTTTGATCTTGAGGAAGAAGTAGTCGCTGTCCCGGTAGCCATAGGCCATACGCTTGAT
>MDTD01186522.1_pt1 | contig 71543 bp, 54 predicted proteins | sample 811221 | NCBI WGS metagenome assembly MDTD01 (sample SAMN05326646, study PRJNA326480) | marine metagenome | isolation source: seawater | place: Pacific Ocean: South West | collected 2011 | reverse complement strand
TATGAAGAAAAGTTCTTGTTTGAATGGTTATAATGACACCCTTTCAGGGTTTAGATCTATTGTTCAATCTGGCTTCTATAATAATTTCATCCCTTCGGGATTTAATTAAGATGAAAAATGAATGGAGAATTGGTGGCTAAGGTTGACGGCTACGGCGAAGACACCAGCCTGGGAGCTGGCTTATCCACGCTTTTAGGGTTCTAATTTTCGGCAGGAAACAGACTTTGATGTCAAAATATAGTAATATTTGAATTAAACAGAGAAGGAGAGGATTAATGGGAGGATCAACAGTTTTGAACTTAAAAAGAGATCAAAATGAAAGAACATTTAACAACATTTGACGAACATCTTGACCGACGCTACGGAAAGGTCGGATCCCAGGAACGCACAAACTTCGAAATAAAAGCCAAAGCATTCGCAATTGGTGAAATTATTCGAGAAGCACGTAAGGAGGCACACATAACGCAGGAACAACTTGCAGAACGAACAGGAACAAAAAAGAGCTTTATCTCCAGAATTGAGAACGGACGTAGTGACATTCAGCTTTCCACACTTTATAAGCTTCTGGAGGTGGGGCTTGGAAAAAAAGTGAACCTAACAATAGGATAAATGAGCCACAACATGCGGTGTGATGAATGGCTACGCGCCCCGGACCTTAAGCATTTCATAGCCACTTATTCAGGAACTCACCCCCTATCAACGAAGATTTCATCAAAGTCCTCTCGAAAGAAGAATTAAGTGTGCTCCCCAGCACGGAGTTACCGGAAGGCGCACTGAAAGGTGATTAGACGGTGATGGCGATCTGGGGTTTTGATATAAGGCATAGCCCGCGGTACTTAATTGAACTATTTACCGTCATTCTGAGCGAAGCGACAGAATCTTATGCTCGTGATTAGAAGCGAAGAAGCTTGTTCTATCACAATCTTTCTTAAAATCACTCAATAAAATAAAGTAACCAATTTAGCTGGTACTTAATCGCCACTTGTCTTCAGTTAGAAGCAAGGGGTTTTTGTGTTTTATTACATACCGGCTCTTGCGATGAAATTCATTAGATTTACCACAAGGGTATATACGAGGTAAAGTGAATGGTTCATTTTACTTAATTGTTGTGATTCATTAACTCAATGCAAATAAATGAGTCAAAATCGTTTTTCGAAAGTAATGGCAAAGAAATCTGATTCAGAACTCGAACGAGTTGTGAATAGCCCATCTACTTTTGCAGAAGAAGCTAGATTAGCAGCAGCGCAAGAACTCCGAAACAGAGGAACTGTAACTAAAGAAGTTGCTCAAATTGGCTTTGAACTTGAAACTAAACTTGAAGAAGAACAAGATAAGCAGAAATTTAATGACAAGTTCATCTCAAAGAATTGGATATATGGACTAGCCACTTTTTTTACTCCTCTAATAATTGGTCCATATCTAGCTGTTAACATCTGGAACCATGGTAAACGTAAAGGGGTTTGGATGGTACTATTCATCTCTTTTATCTATTTGCCACTAATTTTTTTCATTATCATCTTAACACCTCAGGACCTTTGGAGATTTGTCTTATCTATGTTTCATCTTGGATACGTTGCATTCTTTGTTGAGTGGGTGTGGACAAAATATCTTCCAACTTATGAGGAATACAAAAATGAACAGAACGGATCACAACATTGAAAATAGCGTATGGCTGTAAGTAGCTCTTAACAAACGCTTCATTGCGAATCTGACAGTTGCCTGGCATAGCAGATTTTGTTATTTTGCAGTAATAGCCCGTGTGGAGCCACAGCGCCATAGTCGGGTGTTATAGAGAATAATCTCCAAAGCCTGCTTGAAGGGGATAATTCGGTAGATTGATGTTGTAAGTGAAGTATCAGACACTAGTGTTTGGTATTACAAATGTTAGATGTCATACATGCAATTCACAATACTCCTTCTAATATTAACAATATTACTATCATGTCAACAGGAGTTGGATATCCAAGGCTTTTGGGTCCGAGTTAATGAACAAGACCAATGGAATTATCAAACTATTGAAGTAACTACTGATAGCATATTTATCTATGATTATTTCGGTATGCCTTTGAAATCAACTTACTCGATATCGGGATCAAAGATTAAATCTGGAACAACTTACCAACTGTTTTCAAATGAGAGATTCAACGAAGGTGGCGAAGTTGAAATAGCGATTTCTGACGACACCCTTTATTGGAAATTACCCCCAACACCAGAAAGGTACGTAAGGTCACGCTTCAACTCTTATGTTGAACATTATGCCAATTCAAAAGGATTAAAAATTGAACTCCCAACGTCAGATTCATTCACACCTTCAGATTACAATAGCAACACCTATATCGATCTGTTCGTAGGTTACAACGAAAAAAATGAAATCAAATTTGGAGTAAACGATATTCTACTTGATTCTGCGAACTCTTTAATACAATGGATGAACCAGGAAAGTGATAAACTTCATACTCGAATTATTTTACGACTTTTCGCAGATAAATCCATTCCTTCAGACTATATCATGCAAGTACGTGAGGCTATGAAAAGATCAAATGTACAAATTGTTAAAAATGTAACTAAACCCTCAACTAGGAAAAAAATAAACCTTTATCAAAACCCATACGGCAATCATTTCTATGGAAAAACAATGCCAGTTCGAAATGAACCAGTAATTAAAGTGATAACGGAGTAAACGACATCTAATAAGCGTTATTGGTTATATGTCTGCTGCTTTCTGCCACTGACTTGCGACTTTGCCGCTTGACTGCCCATTCTGCATGATTCCTTGCCTTTATAACCTTAACCGCTTCTGGAGTTTAGACTTTAGTTTGCCGTTTCTTCGTAGATACTGTTGCAGTGGTTGAGCAGTTCCGCTAGTTTTATCTGAACTTGTCAGGTCTGGGGCATATAACACATTGCTTGGCTTTACCCACCAAAAACAACTTCCAATATTGCGGGCCCCCAATACTTCTTCGTAAAAAAATAAGTCGCCAGGATGAGGAAGGTAGTAGCACAAAACAAAACGATCACTGCAATCCCTTCACCCAATTTACTTTTGATCAATTTTTTCCGCCTTACAAAAAGCTCTGCTACCAGAAGATTTGGTACGTAAAAGAAGAAATCCATGAAATAATCAAAGGGCCCGGTAAAGTCACTTGTATGCCCTAACCTGTCCATGAATAAAAACCAAAAACCGTACTCCATGCGGTAAAGCCAGGAGCCAATTGTCAGGGCAAATAATCGGATGGCCCATGCACGGTGACTTTCAAAATTTCCTGACCGGGCAAACAGGATGGTATTGAGGGCCACCACAAACGTGAGTATACCATAACCTGTAAAACCAATATCCATCCAAAAGCCACCGATGGTTCCTTTAACTAAAATGAAAATCAGTCCACCGATAGCGGTAAGAAGAGAAGCTGAGACATATATCCGTCCAATCCACCTGTGAAAAGTGGGATACCTCAACCTCACCGGATCAAGCAACTGAATACACCCCAGGATAAGTATGATACCTCCTGCAGCAAAGTGCAATCCTATGCCTGCAGTGGCACTCCTGGTTTGGGTATCATGCAAACCCGGCAATACTTCATTCCATTGTGAAGTATTGCCCTGAACCAGGGAAACAAAATAGAATGCCAAGATATAAAGCCCAAAGAGCAACGCACTTATCCAGACTGTGATGACCAGCAAATTGAGCATGATTCGCAGCAGTACACCAGGCTTAAAATCAGAAATAACTTGATCCATAAAACGATAGCAGAATTTGGTGATAAAGTAAATTTATTTGTGCGGAACGAATCACGACTTTTCCGACAAATGCTATTAAATATGCGACTTAGCTCCTCGACATGTTCCGAAGGGCATGTCGTAGGATAGATAGTTGGGAATCTCCTGATTCCCTTTCCCACAACCCCAAACTCGTTGGAGTTTGCAATTTCAACGAACAGAACAGCAGACGCATAAAATAAAATCCATCAGGAAAGGTGATAGCCGTTAAACCTTACCTTTCATAAAACCACTATTTACCATATCTTTAGGCTTAATTTTTATAGCTGGTTCTTAATGAAAACCCCTCGCATCAATAGGAAGTGAAGGGTTTTCTTTTGATGCATACCTGTTTGAAAGGGAAATTTGGTAGATTTATAGGTGATATAAGTAGTTATGTTGCATTAATACAACATAACCGTATATAGGCGGTAATAGCCGAAGATGAAAAAAATAGATTTACATATACATACAAATTCTACAGTAAGTGATTATCCGTTTGAATTTGACTTTTCAAAGCTGAAGCAATATGTTGAAACTCTTGATATTGCCTGCATTGCCATAACAAATCATAATACCTTTGATCTTAAACAATATTTGAAGATTAAAGATGATCTTGATATTGTTGTTTTTCCTGGAATTGAAATAGACTTAGAAGGAGGTCATCTATTAGTCATATCCGACAACTCTGATCTTTCAGAAATAAATGATTTTTCCAAAAAATGTGATCGAGTCAATCAACTTATCAAAACAAAAGATGACGACATAACTGTAGAACAGTTCGCTGATATTTTTCCAAGCTTAGATAAATTCTTATTAATCCCGCATTATCATAAGCGACCGATAGTTAAAACTGAGACAATAAGAAAAATTAATACTTTGATAAGTGCTGGTGAGGTTTCAAGCTACAAGAAATTTAAAAGCTGTGTTAAGGATCCAGATAGCTTGGTACCGGTAATATTTAGTGATTCGAGATATTTCTCCGAAATGGAAAACTTTTCTACACAGCAGACTTGGGTTGATCTGGATGAAATTTCTCTGGCTGGAATAAAACTATGTTTAACTGATAAGCAAAAAGTCTTTTTAACTAAGGAAGAAGGTAATGAGTTTTTTCAAGCTACAGCCGAAGGTTTAATGTTGTCAACCGGATTAAATGTCATTCTTGGGGAGAGATCAACAGGTAAAACTGTTACTCTGGATAAGATCAATCAAACACATGAGAATATCAAATTCATTAGACAGTTCTCACTACTGCAAAATGATGAGCAAAAGTTCGAAGAGCTTCTTTCTAGAAGACATAGTACTGTATCTGAAGATTATCTTAAAGACTTCAAGATCGTTGTTGACTCAGTCAAAAATATAGACCTAAAGCAAAATGAAATTGACCTTGAAAAGTATCTGAACTCCCTGCTGAAATTTGCTTCGGATAGTGAAAAAGCGGATGCATTTTCGAACACGAAGCTTTTTAGCGAAAATCATTTTGGCAAAAAAGATCTTTCAGGATTGAGACAATTAATTACAGCGGCAAAAACGATTAAAGAAAATACGGAATACAAGGACTTAATCAACAGACATATAACTCCAGCAACCTTAGAAGATTTGGAAATTGATCTGATGAAGGAGTATTTAAGACTTGAAGAAGTAAATCTTAAAAGGGAATGGGTCAATAACTTAATTACTAAGATCAAAGATGAATTAATTTTTAGAACTTCCTCACCTGTCCCATCGGACGTTGATTTTTATAGAATTTTAGTTGAGAAAGAAAAGATTCAGAAATTCACCTCAATTACTAATAACTTAAAGATTGAAAAGGAAATTGATCGAAAAGAGATAAGAGGCTTCAAAATCGTTGCATCAACAAAGAAATTCAGTAGTGCTTCACATCTTAAAAAAGTAAGCAATCGCCAAGTTTCGTTAGTTAATGCTTATTCAAATTACCTTCAGCCATACACATTCTTAATGTGCTTGAAGAAAGCTGAAATTGAAGATACTGAGCTATTTAAGTACTTTGTTGATATAGAGTATAAAACCCTAAATAAATTAGGATTCCATGTTTCAGGTGGAGAAAGGTCTGAATTTAATTTATTGCATGAAATAAATGATGCTCTTAAGCATAATATGCTGTTAATTGATGAACCCGAATCTTCATTTGATAATATTTTCTTGAAGAACGAGGTTAACGAACTATTAAGAGATATCTCAAAATCAATTCCGGTTATTATTGTTACACATAATAGCACTGTAGGGGCTTCAATAAAGCCCAATTTCATTGCTTGCACAAAAAGAGTAATTGAAAATGGTGAAATAGTATATAAGACTTTTTCTGGTTTTCCATCCGATAAAAAACTCAAATCAGTTGATGGAGAGGAAATTGATAACTATGAAGTTTTGCTGAATTGCTTGGAGGCCGGAAACGAAGAGTATGAGCGAAGAAGAAATGAATCCTATGAAATACTTAAAAATTGAAAATAATAAAGGACATTTTCTGGCTGATTCCGGTGAATGGATTGAAATCGATAAGATTTCAAAAGATGGTTTGTTACATCTTCTAAACAAAGCGATCACTGAAGATTTCGAGATGGATGAATATTTAGAAGAAAATATTGGCCACAAGGCTCATCAGATTGTTTACAAAAGTCTTTGTGAAAAACTCAATGAACTTTTAGAAAATAAGAATGTATTCAAGGATGAATGCGATGCTCTTTTCAAAACTGCAATTGAAAAGTATGAAGTCCGAAATACTCAAAAATAACTGCTGCCAACAGATACTAAAATCAATACGCGAGCTGAGCATTTTGAAAGGGCAATTTAAAAAAGAATCTTTGCTGCTTCTAGCAACTGAGGTGCATAACTCATTTTAGATGATCGTTCTCTTTCATGAGGCCATGAGAAAATTTCTTCAAGTTACTCTTCTGTTTTTTTCTCTCATTTTGACTGCAATGCAGTGTGATAATGGAACCCTAAAAATTGCACAGGAAATGGAGTTAAAGGTTAACCCTAACCCGATTCCAGTCAAGAATGGTAAGGTCTCATTTGACTTAATTACAACACTTCCAGCAGCAAAAACTCTTAATAAAATTGACTCGCTATTTTTCCAACTGAGTTATCAAATCGATGGTGAAATTGTGATCATTGGTTCGAGTAGGATGTTTTCAAAAAAGCACTTGAACGGATGGACTAATCTGACCGATACAACAACTTTTGGACTTACTGACTTTTCAGTACCAGACCACGCACCTCTATATTCCCAAATGAACATGTTCAAGAACGGAAGAAAGAAGACATCTGAACTGCTTGCCATTAGTCGATTTGAGAATATAAGAACAGGATTTTGAAAGTATATGGCATAGGTGGTTTGGGAGTTGATGAGAGGGTTTTCTCAGAACTGACTCTCAATTTCGAGATAACTCCTCTTAAGTGGATAGACTCAGTACCAAAAGAGACAATTCAAGAATATACTGCTCGCTTAGCTGAACAAATAGATACTAAGGAGCCCTTTACAATTATCGGAATCTCATTTGGAGGAATGATCGCACTTGAACTCAGTAGGATCTTAAATCCCGAGAAGATAGTATTAATATCCTCGGCCACTAGCAAAGCTGATATACCATTGGTCTTCCGAATTCTTGGAAAAGCTGGACTTCTAAACTTGATTCCTAATTTTCTAATGAAACCACCTGAGTTTGTAGTCAACTACTTTTTCGGAGTAACTGAACCTAAATTCAAGAAAAAGCTTAAACAGGTTTTAGCTGATACTGACATTAACTTTTTGAGATGGGCATCTAACCAAATCACAAGATGGGATAACTATAAACGACCGACTAACATGCTCAGAATTCATGGATCATCTGACCGACTTTTGAACTTCAACAAAGAAGAAGAAGTAACCGTGATTTCGAACGGTGGACACTTCATGATAATGGACAGAGCCGATGAACTTAGCCAACATTTGAATCAAGGACTAAAAAACGAGAATTAAAATTTGTAATGAATTTGAATGCTTTCTGTCTTTCTGCATGCTCTCCTAGCAGCAATAAATTCTTTCTATGTCATTTTAGTACCCCCACCATTTTCTCATTTTGAGAATCCCCTCCTAAAAAAACTCCTTCAAGAGCCCATTAAAAAACACCTGCCTACATCCTCTCAAAAACCCGCGCGGGTTTCATGCAAAACCTACGCAGGTTTTGATCAAAACCTGCACGGGTTTTAACGAAAAGCTGCGCAGGTTTTAAAAGGCCCCTTTTTAGCCTTTAAATGGACATTTTGGGCCTATTTTATAAACATCATTCATGATGATTTCGGACAAATGATGAAGGTTCCCGATTTGGGAATTCCTGTCTCAAAATGAGAAAGGCTATTGGGGAGATTAGAGCCTTTTTCCCTAAGCTTGCTTACCTTATCATTAAACGATTACATAGCACGGTAGGATGCGTTATCAGATACTTTTTTCAGTAAATGGCAGATAAATAAATTATTTTGTCTCACTAACCGTTTTGGCACCCTTTGTGGAATAATTATTGCACGCTTTTTATTGTCTGTAGACTTGTCGAAAAAGCGCATTCGACCGCTTAACAAGCTAAAGCCCAGCAAACGTCTCACTGTCCCCAGCAAGACCAAGCAAAGCAGAAATTTAGAGAAACCATTATTGGTGGATAAGCTCCGGTAGGCATTACCACGCTTTCGTCCCAGTCCCAATAGGTACAATCTGACGCCAGCCGCGTGATAGCAAGTGAAGCATGCCTGCCTATGTTGGCAGGCACTTTAAATCAATGTTTAATTTTTAATTTTTTTCACTAATGAGTATTTTATATAAGTCCGTACCCAAAGGTCAACCGGGAGTGGTTGGCGGAGGTACAATCAAGTATTATGCAGAAATCGTTCGTCAGCAACCTATCAATTTGAGGAAGTTTGCTACGGAGATTGCGGATAGAAGCACGTTGACTACCACAGATGTATTTGCTGTGTTGGAGTCATTTCTAGAACGGATGAATTACCACATGGAAGATGGTCGAATCATCAGGTTAGGTGAATTTGGCAGTTTCTCACCAGCCCTGTCCAGTAAGGCAGAGGATGGACCGAGAGATGTAGACGAATACACCATCAACAAGGTGAAGGTAAACTTTCGTCCGAGCAAGGAGCTTCGATCGCGATTAGGCAAGCTGAAATTCCAAAAGATAGGAACAGCTATTGACGAAAGTGAATCCATAGTCCCTTGATAGTATCAATGTTGTCATTGTTTACTGAGGCCCGACCTGGCTAAGCGTACCTCCGATTTGATCGGAACCGCCAAACCAGGAAGGGTCTCTTTTTAATTTACAACCCACCTAATCCGACTGAAAAATCCCTCCATTCCGGAATTCGCAAGCTTTTCTGTTTTGTCTCCTCACATTTTCATCATCCACTGATTTGTTATCTTAGTCTTATGGAATCTAAATTAAAAGAACATCTCGTTCAGATTGCAGATCGAATAACTCCTGAGTCAACTTTAGAAGATGTTTATGAACAGCTTTCATTGCTGGCTGATATTGAAGAGTCTGAGGAACAAGACATGAATGGAGAAACTTTAACCCAAATAGAAGTAGAAGAAAAATCTAAAGGGTGGTTAAAGTAATCTGGACCAAAAAGCCACTCAGACAGTTATAGACGGGCAGTTTGCATTAAGGTGAACAACACATATCATACGCTTAGATTTCCTTTCAAAAATCCTGACGTCATACTACGAGAAATCCTTAAAAGTTATAGCTGGTGTAAGGAATCATTTAATCCTTAGGTTTGCCCCCAAATGAAAACAGCTTTATCCTTCCTTCTCACACTTTTGGTTTTAATTGGCCAGACTCAAGACAAGAAAGTCTGCATCACGGTGGACGATCTGCCTACGGTCTCCTATGGAGTGGGTGGCTATGACCATCGGCTTCAGATCACCGACGGGATCGTTGCGGCCTTCAAGGCCTTTGGCGTTCCGGCGATCGGATATGTGAATGAAACCAAACTCTACCAACAGGGTAAACCGGATCCCTCGGAGGTGGAGCTGCTGGAAAAGTGGCTCAGTAATGGGCTGGAGCTGGGCAACCACACCTACGCCCATCTAAACTATCATGAGGTGAGTTTCGAGGAATTTACCTCAAACATCTTGAAGGGGGAGCGTGTCACTAAGTCGCTGGCGGAGCAATATCAGTCCCCGTACAAATATTTCAGGCATCCTTACCTGAGAATTGGGCTCCGACAGTCGCAGGTCGACTCACTTCAATCCTTTTTGGCTACCCATGGGTACATCGAATCGCCTGTCACCATAGACAATGATGATTACCTTTTTGCGGTGGCTTATGCCAGGGCTTATAAAAAGGATGACCAGGCGCTGATGGAAAGGATTGCTACGGATTACATCGAATACATGGAAGCGAAGCTGGTCTATTTTGAGCAGCAATCGATCCGGCTTTTCGGCAGGCCGATGGATCAGACCTTGCTCATCCACGCCAACTATCTGAATGCACAGCATCTGAAGGACCTGCTGAAGGTGTACCGGGATCATGGCTATGCCTTCGTCTCACAATCCGAGGTACTCAAGGACGAGGCCTACCAGCATCCTGTCACCAAGCATGGCAACTGGGGCATCTCGTGGATCGACCGGTGGGCCATCAGCGAGGGTAAAAGCGGAGATTTCTTTGAAGGTGATCCGGCGGTGCCGGGGTATATTGTGGAGTAGGTGGAATGGACTGATTTTGATCTGTTTTCGTATCTTTGATATATGAGCAGAGAAGAAGTAAAAACAGCAATCAACCGACTTTTGGACAATTCATCTGAAGAGGTACTACAGGAGGTTTTTGATTACTTGAAGTCAGTTGAAGGAAAACCTAAAGAGGCTGTAAAGATTTCGCAAAATCTCAGAACCATCTTAAAGGAGGATAAAGAACTTCTTGAAAGATTGGCTCAATGATTTCAAGAAATGAGGTTATTGAGATCCATTCTATTCTAATAGAACGCTTTGGTGGATCGAATGGGGTTCGTGATAATGACCTTTTGGACTCAGCCTTGAACAGGCCCTATCAAACGTTTGACGGGAAAGAACTTTATCCAACACCAATAGCAAAAGCTGCTGCTATTATTGAAAGCATAGTAAAAAACCATCCATTCATTGACGGGAACAAAAGGACTGGTTATGTACTTGCAAGACTTATTTTGATGAATGAGAATATTGATATCCTGGCAAACCAGGAGCAGAAATATCAATTTGTAATTTCAATTTCAACAGGTGATCTCACTTTTGAAGAAATAAAAGATTGGCTCGAAAAGAACCATCGTCAAATGTGATCCAAAGACGATAGCTGATCACCTTTATTTCCGCAAAGGCCTATGGTTAGCGTTGAGGTGACCCAGCGGTGCCGGGGTATATTCGGGAGTAGTTGAATGGACAGCGCTAAATAAGCCCAAGAAGTTTGAGGATAGCAAAAATGGTTCCTCCACCAACGAGGGAAAGCACAATAATGGTAATGACCTGAATTTTTTCCATCATGGAAAGTCTATCCTACATCACAGAGAGCTTTTTTCTGAGATCTCATTGCTGTGAATGACTTTGCAAAGCAGAAGTTCAACCTGATTTGGCTTATTATTGTCTTCCATGGCTCTTTGTGAATTTACAACATATTTATCCTAATTGAGGTGCTTGATCATAGGCTAATCATGCTGAAAGCCATCACAATGTCAGTTTCCCTACTCCACCTCACACACCATACATTTTCAAAACTTACCAACTTGCAATAGATTGCAGGTCATGATTTTTAACCCAACACCTCGACCTTACTGGATTTTTGTGCTTGCCTGCCTGATCACCTTTTCTTCAGGTAGTGCCTATTCTCAACCCAAAAAAACCAACATCATCTACATCATGACCGATGACCTCGGCTACGGCGATCTGGGCTGTTACGGTCAGCAATTGATGAAGACACCCAACATCGATAAGCTGGCTTCGCAGGGCGTCTTGTTTACCCAGGCTTATGCAGGTGGCCCGGTTTGCACACCTTCCCGCAGCGTGCTGATGACGGGGCTGCACAACGGACATACCCCTGCAAGGGATAACATTCCTCACTATCATACCTATCTGCAGAAAGATGACGTGACGCTGGCAGAGACCCTGAAGACAGTGGGTTACCGGACCGGCGGCCTGGGTAAATGGTCATTAGGCGATCCGGGCACTGCAGGGGATGCCACCAACCAGGGGTTTGACATGTGGCTGGGCTACCAGAACCAGGACCATGCCCATTACTACTATCCGGAATACCTCGACGACAGCTACCGGGCAGAAAATGACTTTAAGCTGGGGCTGCCAGGCAATACGGAGTCCAGGGAATTCTATAGCCATGACCTGCTGACAGATCGAGCCTTGCAATTTATCCGTGATGCTAACCAGGATCCGTTTTTCCTTTATGTGGCTTTTACGCTCCCTCACTTTTCCAGCAAAAAAGAAGATCCCGATGGATTGACAGTCCCGACCACCGATCCGTACTCAAACGAGAGCTGGCCGGAGAAAGCCAAAAAATATGCTTCCATGGTCCACATGCTGGACCGGGATGTAGGCAGGATTGTGGACCTGGTAGATCAGCTGGGGCTTTCGGATCAGACATTGATCGTGTTTACCAGCGACAATGGCGGGCATCATGATGTATGGGAGGGCTTTGATACCAGTGGCCCGCTCAGGGGTTTTAAAAGAGACCTTACAGAAGGAGGGATCCGGGTTCCTTTGATCGTGCGATGGCCCGGAACCGCCCCGGAAGGAGTAATAAGTAATGAAGTGATTGCTTTCCAGGACATGCATCCGACCTTTGCTGCCATTGCAGGGGCTCAAATACCGGCCAATCTTGATGGTATCAACATCAGCGAAGCATTGAAAGGCCAGAAGCTTTCATCCGGGCGACCTTATCTGTATTGGGACTATGGGCACAACAGAGATCAATACAACCAGGCCGTGAGAATGGGTGACTGGAAAGGAATCCGGCTGGGCCAGGGAAGTAAAATCTCGTTGTATGACCTCACGTCTGATCTGGGAGAAGAGCAGGATGTGGCTAAAAAGCACCCTGATATAGTACGTAAGATCGAGGCCATTATGGAAGAGGCGTTTACCCCCAGCAGTCGGTACGAGGTGGGCAGGCCATATACCGGAGGCCCCATATGGAAAAAGAACAAATAATATCCCCCAAAATGATTGAAAGACTACCTTATCTGATGATACTCATCCTTTTGATGAGCTGCACTGATATTGAGAAAAAGACCCCACAAAACACAAAGCCGAACATCGTCCTCATCGTCGCGGATGACCTGGGTTGGGCAGATCTCGGGTTTACCGGGAGTGACCTTTTTGAAACTCCCAACATAGATCAGCTGGCCAAAGAGGGCATGTATTTCAGTAACTTTTACTCAGCCAGCCCGGTTTGCTCGCCTACACGAGCTTCCATCCTGACCGGAAAATATCCCGCCCGGCTGAAGATGACTACCCACTATGAGAATTCGGAAGATTACTGGAGAAATAAGGGTCGCGACATGACGGAGTATAATACCAGGCTGGTCCAGCCGAAAACGGTCGGCAATCTTCCTCAATCAGAAATCACCATTGCCGAGTACCTGAAAGAGGAGGGGTATTTCACGGCTCACATCGGGAAATGGCACCTTGGAAATTTTGAACATTACCCGGAAAACCAGGGCTTTGATGTGAATGTCGGTGGGACTGCCTGGGGCGCGCCGGATACGTATTGGTACCCCTGGACGGGCAACAACTTCCAAAAACAGATCCGCTACATCCCCGGATTGGTGCTGGGAGCTGACTCCGGAGCATACTTGCCAGACCGGTTGACAGACAAAGCGCTGGAGGTGATTGAACAAAAGAAAGCCGATCCCTTTTTCCTTCACCTCAATTTTCACATCCCCCACACACCCATGGAAGGCAAACAGCAGCTGGTAGATTATTTCAGCAAAAAGATCAAGCCGGGAATGAAAGACACGAATCCTGTGTATGCAGCCATGATCAAGACCATGGATGAGAATGTGGGCCGGATATTGACCGGGCTGGAGCAGGTTGGAATAGCCTCCAATACCATCGTGATGTTTTTGTCGGACAATGGCGGACGAGTGGGGGAGTTTCAGCAATGGGAGACCGTAGCCAACAATGCTCCGCTGAGATCGGGTAAAGGATCGCTGTACGAAGGCGGGATCAGGGTCCCGTTGATCATCAAATGGCCCGGAAAAGTCAATGCGGGCAGTGTCAGCGATGTCCCCCTGATCACCAATGATCTATTTCCCACCATTGCCGGGATGGTGTCGGGCAAAGCAGTGGATACCGACGGCCTCTCGATGATGCCCTTGTTGCAGGAGCTATCAGGAGATCTGGGAAGAGCGGAGGTTTTCTGGCATTATCCGCATTATTATACCACCACCACACCCGCCAGTGCCGTTCGTCGGGGCAAATGGAAGCTGATCCAGTACTTTGAAGGCGACCAGGTAGAGTTGTACGACCTGGAGCAGGACCTGGGTGAAGAAAAGGACATGAGCAAAGATTTCCCGGAGGTAGCAACGGAGTTGAAGCAATCGCTGGAAGCCTGGCTGAAGGGTGTGGAGGCACAGCTACCGGAGGTTAATCCTAATTATCACACAGACTAGGTGTCATAATAAGCAATTATGATGATTTCCGGGAATATCTGATTCGCATTTTGTAAATTACATTTTGTAAATTACATTTTGTAAATTAGTATGATGTCATTAAACAAACCATCTTCGCCTTTCCCTACAACAGGGTATTTTGGTCCAAAATACTTTTGTGACAGAGATGATGAGACTAAAAGCCTTATCTCAAAATTACAGAATGGTGAATCATGTTTGGTTCTTGGGATAAGAAGGCTAGGTAAGACTGCGCTAATACATCATGTATTATACCATATGCCTAAGTCATGGAATACAATTTATCTTGACATTCTGCATACAGAGAATGAATATGGTTTATTGAATGCAATAGCGTCTGGTCTATTGAGATCAATTCCTGAGAAAAGCATTTTTGGGAACAAAGTTTGGGACTTTATAAAATCATTAAGGCCTACGATATCATTTGATCCTCTTACAGGCTACCCTCAGGTTGGCTTTGATGTCAAGGAACCGGATAAACAGATAAAGGATATTTTTAGATTTCTTGCCGAGAGTAGTAAACCTACAGTAATAGCAATTGATGAATTTCAACAGATCGCTCATTACCCAGAGAAAAACACAGATGCGTGGTTACGTAGCCTTATGCAAACACTTCCACAAGTTCATTTTCTCTTTGCCGGAAGTCAACAGCATATCCTCTCGAATCTATTTAGTGATCCGGGAAAACCTTTCTTTAAAAGTGCTTCTCCTTTGAAGATCGGGAAAATCTCAGAAGCCGCTTATTCCTCATTTATAATAAAATCTTTTAAACGATCAGGCAGTGATATTTCACCCGAAGTTGTTGCTGAAATATTGAAATGGACTCAACTTCATACTTACTATGTACAATTGCTGTGTAATAGGGTATTTGCTACCGGCGAAAGAGTAATCATAAATGAGACCTGGCAGCAGGAAGCAAATAAGCTACTAATGGAGAATGAGCCATTTTTCATTCATTACAGAAGTATGCTGACAGGTCCTCAATGGAATTTACTTAAGTCGATCGCAAAAGATCGAATTGTGCGAGAACCTACATCAAAATCTTTTGTCGAAAAACATAAACTTGGTAGTCCTTCAACGGTACTGAGGTCTCTGGAGACGTTGCAACAAAAGGAGCTCGTTTTCAAAGAATATGATGAAAATGGGAATCCTTTTTATAGTGTATATGATGTACTCTTTGAGCAGTGGATTGCTGGTAAGTTTGCTTTTTAACTCATTAAAAATGCCTTTCATCATTTGTCCGGCTAAATCAATTCCGTTTCTAACTACCTAAAATTTGATATCTTACCTAACCCATGACCTTCAACACCCCAAAAATGAATTTTCGTTTCCTCATACTGGTTGTAAGCCTTACAACTTTTTTATCGGGCTGTAGAGAAAATCAGCAGGCTGAAAATCCGTCCAAATACCTCTCGTATGTAAAGAACTATGCGGATGCCATGATCCAAAATGGACGGGATGTCTATGGAGCAAAACAATCCCCGCTATTTGCATCAGTACTGAATCGCCAAACCTTTCAGGTAGACAAATCAATCGATACGATCTCCATTAGCGGAGTCAGAGTGACGGATCGCTCTGTCACCGGAGCCAACATGATCCATGATGTGGACCTTTTTGAGACGCTTTATGCGCTGACTCCTATCACAGGAGATACCCGGTATGAAGAAGAAGCTGACAAGGCGATGAATTTTTTCTTCAATACCTGCCAGAGTGAGACCACGGATTTCTATTGCTGGGGCGAGCACCTGTTTTGGGACTTTCAAAAAGAAGATTGCGGGCTGGGGGCCGACTATCATGAAAACAATGTTTGGCCTTTTTGGGATAAAGCGTATGCATTTGCGCCCGATGCTGCATGGGATTTTGCCCTGGCAGAGTGGGACCACCAGATACACGACAAGACAACCGGAGATTTCAGCCGGCATGCGGGATACACCAAACACGAGACATACTCCGGATTTGATTTCCCCCGGTATGCAGGGCAGCTGATGGAGCGGTGGGCCTATGCTTACAACAGGCCTGAAAATGCCGACCGGCCAAGGAGGGAAGAGCTACTTCATTTTATCGAAGTGATGGTCAGCCGGATGAAAGACAACATGGCTCAATCTGGTTCAGGCCTTTTGATCGCCGGTAGATCTCCCAAAGGAGATCACAACCAGGTGGTGTGGCTCACTAGCAATCTTGAGCTTGCACGATGCCTCGAGGTGGCAGCACCGGTGGTGGATCCGGGGCTGGCCAGTGAAATGAAGGCATTGGCGCTCAAGCAGGATCAGGATTTTTTAAATGCTCCCCATAAACTGGACTCTGTCGGGGGAGGTTTTGCCGTGACCCTTCATGCGGAGACAGGCTTACCAAGGGTGAGATCCATGAACCAGCCTTACAGCGCTATCTGGAGTTCAGGGTATGGGTATGGCACCCATGCCGGGGTGGCTAATATCATTTATGGACGACAGGGGCAATTGAACGACCGGTATCCTGACATGGCCAAACAATACCTGGAAATGATTCTCAAAGTGGGCGAACTCTACCTGGAGTCGGAGCCTGACACCACCTTATTACTCAAACCCAATGAGTTCGCCCAGGTGATTAAACTTATGCTGAATTGTCATGAGCTTTCAGCTGATCGGCGATTTCTCGACCGGGCGGCGTTTTTTGCTGATATGGGTATCGAGCTCTTCATTGATGAGACGTCTCCTTTACCGAGGGTATCCAATCAGCATGATCACTACGAAACCATTACCGGCGGGCCTTCATTTATCTACCAGCTACTGAAATTACACCAGGCACTCAATCTGAATTAACAACTAACCATGGATAGAAGAAGATTTTTACAAAACACAGGACTCGGAGCATCAGCATTGATGTTTCCACAATGGCTATTGAAGGCCCAGGAAAATAATTTCCCCGTCAGGGCAATCACCAAAGGCCCCAAATTTCACTGGTTTGGGTATTATGATAAGCTGCAATTCAACCAGAGCAACACCAAAGTGCTGGGCATGCAGGTAGACTTTGAAAGCCGGTCTCCCACGAAAGATGACGTGATCAAAATGGGCGTGATCGACCTCCAAAATGGTGATCAGTGGACGGAGATTGGTGAGAGCCGAAGCTGGGGGTGGCAGCAGGGATGTATGCTGCAATGGGTGCCCGGATCAGACAACAAGGTAATCTGGAATGATCGCAGGGGAAATCAATTTGTAAGCATTCTCAAAAACCTGGATACCGGCGAAGAACAGATCATTCCGCAAGCCATCTATACCCTGAGCCCCGATGGGAAGTTCGCTGTGGGGACAGACTTTTCCAGGATCCAAAATTACCGGAAGGGGTATGGATATCCTGGGGGTGTGGATCCTTACAAATCACAGAATGCCCCCAAAAAGTCAGGGATTTATAAGATCGACCTGGCTACTGGAAAGTCGAAGCTCATTATCTCTTACAAGGATATCTCCGAGATCCCTAACAATGGTGAAGACATTTCTTCCAGGTGGCACTACTTCAATCATTTATTGATCAGCCCGGATAGCAAGCGGTTTATCTTCCTCAACCGATACCGGGAAGTGCCTATTCCAGATGAAGTGCTCAATAACCCTGACGAGTATAATAAGATCCGTGGCAGATATGATACAAGGATGTTCACAGCAGGAGTAGATGGCAAAGATTTGTATTTACTGGACCCCTCCGGAAAAACTTCTCACTTTATCTGGAAGGATGCCAACCACATCACAGCCTGGACGACTCCAATTGGTTCTCCTGGTGGGTTTTATGAATTTACAGACAAAACTGATCAGATCAGACGAGTAGGTGAAGGGGTGATGACTGTGAATGGCCACAATACTTTTCTACCAGGCACCAATGCCGAATGGATCCTGAATGACACCTATCCGCAAGGTGATACCAGGGAGCAGATTCCGTATCTTTATCATGAGAAGACCAATAAACGCATTGATCTGGGGCGTTTTCATGAACCTCGAGCATACAATGGTGAGTGGCGATGCGATACACATCCCCGGGCGAGCAATGATGGAAAGCTGGTTTGCATTGACTCCACTCATGGGGGCAACGGGCGCCAAATGTATTTGATAGATATCAGTGAATTGAAACTCACCTGATCCTATATTTGAAAAAGAAAATTAAAGAAAATGATACACACACAAATAGACAGCAAGGAAGCTAAACTGCTTCAGAAGAAATACCCTGCACTGGCCAAATCCATGAAATGGATCAAAGAAGAAGCCGGCAAACTTGAGGATGGCAACTATCCCCTCGGAGATGGTATGGTGGGCATGGTTCAAAGTTACCAGACCAGACCATTGGATCAATCCAAATTCGAAAGCCACCGGGCAAACGTGGACCTGCAATATGTGATGGCAGGTAGAGAGATCATGGGCTGGTTGCACATCAATGATCTTTCCCCGAAGACAGAGTTTGATGAAGCCAAAGATGTGATCTTGTATCACGTACCTGAAAACTATCATCAAATGACACTCACTGCTACAAACCTCGCTTTGCTTTTTCCTGAGGATGGCCATATGCCCAAGCTTATGGTGTCCAATCCCGAGGATGTAAAAAAGGTGGTAGTCAAGATCCCGATTGAGTTGCTGGAGGGGTGAACACGTTTGATATTGAACCTATGCTTGGTAAATTGTTTTGAGTTTGAAACAAATTAAGTATGTTTTTGTTTTGACAACAAAGCATAATTATGGAAGAATTGCTTCGTTGGTGAAGATCCCGTTTGAGTTGTTGGTGTGGTGAAAGCAAAAAATAATAGGGGAACTTAAAGTTTGTTTTCTAAATTTATTAGTGGAATTACATTAGAAAATGGAAGATTACTCCCGATATATCACAATAGACCCGGACCAACGATCTGGAAGGCCCTGCATCAGAGGTATGCGAATTACCGTTTATGATGTTCTTGGCTACCTGGCTGCTGGGGATTCTGTGGAGGAAATTCTGAAACATTTCCCAATGCTTACAAAGGAAGATATACAGGCTTGCCTTGCATATGCAGCTGACGCTGAGCGTAAAGTCAGTTTGACTAATTAGCTTAGATGAAGCTGCTTATTGATAATAATCTATCAGTGTTGGTTAAACAGGTTCTGGACTCAAGTTTTCCGGGGTCAATGCATGTCTCTGAAGTAAATCTGACTGAAGCTAGTGATTCTGTTATTTGGTTATTGGCAGGTAAAGAATATAATGCGATCCTGACCAAGGATAGAGATTTTTACTATCGAGTATCACTAAATGGTGCACCACCAAAGGTTATATGGATTAAGAGAGGAAATTGTCGAAACAAGGAGATGCTTGATTTAATCAGAGGTAAGATAGAAGATATCAATTCCTTTCTTAAATCAGATCGTGACATTATGACGATTCAGTAATAGACCTGGAATTACTTTTTTTGTACCCAATCACTTGAAAGGACACTTAATTTTCTTGCTACTCCGGCCAAAGTCACCAGAATAAATTCCCGCTTTGTGCCTTTGAGACTTAGTGGCAAGACGTTTATTTGTTGATTTTATAATTCACACCACAACAGGGAAGTGCTAATTAAAAATATTGTTGTAATTCAACTTTATTTCATAATTTTCGCATTCATTAATCCCTTTAACCCCTTGCAAGTAAACCGATTTTCAAAGGAATCCGAAGCGTCAAAACTAACCTCTTCCGGGGAAGATGTTTTCTCCGAAAAGGATGAACAGTTGGTTTGGGAGCGGTTTATCAAAGGGGATGATCAATGTCTGGTTTATATCTACAGGGCTTATGCGGATGTGCTCTTTAGATATGGAAGACAGTTCACCGGACGATACGAATTTATCAGGGATAGCATCCAGGAGCTCTTTTATGAATTGATTGACAAAAGATCGAATCTTTCGACAGCAAAGTCGGTCAAAGCCTATTTGTTTACCGCTTTAAAACGGAAGATTATCCGGGACCTAAAGAAAGAAGAGAAGTTTAATCTGGAGCAGGAGGGGTTCTTGTTTTCACTGTCAGATACCTCTCTTTCGATAGCCAACAATCTCCAGGAAAAGGATTTTACCCTGATCCAAAAAAAGCTCAACCTGCTCCCCGTCAATCAAAGAGAGATCATTCTACTCCATTTCTATGAGGGACTCACCTATACGGAGATTGCAGATATCATGAACATTAAAGTGAGGTCTGCCAGGGCGCTTACATACCGGGCTTTGGATTCGCTCCAAAAGGAATTGTCCCCATTTAAGGGTTCACTGTATTTATTACTGGCCCAGTTGATTATTCAGTAGGTTTCATTTTATTGATATTTTGTCAATAAAATACTGTAAGATTTGATTCAAATCTCAGTCATCATCTCATTATCATAAAAATATTATAAATCTCATATTTTACTATGTACATCCGGAGTGTTGCTGTCTCTATCCATGTAAGAGAATCAAAATATGCAGGAAAATTCAGGCAACGTATTAGATCTGGTCAAGAATGAGTACTTCGTGCACTGGATTGTATCACCAACTGAGGAGTCCACCCACTTTTGGACACAATGGATATCCAATCACCCTGATAGAAAGAAGGATGTTGACATCGCCCGGCAGCTTATTCAATCAACCAGGTACAATCTGGATGAGAAAATGCCTGAAAAGGACTATTACACCGTCCTGGAAAATATCGTAGAGCGCAGCCAACAACGAAAAAGAAAATCCGGAACCCGTTACCTGGAGACCTGGAAGGCTGTTGGCATTGCTGCCTCTTTAATTATGGCCATGTTTCTGGGTGTGTGGGCTTCACAGCAGTTTTCTCTTTCTGATAACCAGGCAGTGGTCGTTGAGCCCCAACTATTGACCAAGCAAAACCCTCGGGGTCAGAAATCCACGATCATGCTGCCCGATGGTACCAAGGTGGTCCTCAATTCCGAAAGTTCAATCACCTACGTTTCAAATTTTACCGGAAGTGAAAGACTGGTTGAACTGACCGGTGAAGCTTTTTTTGATGTGGTCAGGGACACCTCCAAACCTTTTGTTGTAAAAACCAGGAGCCTGATGACGACTGCCCTGGGAACCTCTTTTAATGTGGATGCATATCCTGATGGTAAAGAAGAGATCACCCTGGTCACTGGAAAAGTGAAAGTGGATAGTCATGTAGATGTGACGCAATCAGCGCTACTTGAACCCGGAGAAATAGCTGCATTAGAGTATGGAAAGCTGAGCAAGAAACAAGGTGTCTCCTTAAACCATATTAAATGGAAAGATGGGTTCATAGTTTTCCAGAAAGCACCTTTTAAAGAAGGTATCATGGAGCTTGAGCGGTGGTATGGAGTCACCATTGAGGTGAAAAATCTGCCAGCCAATGAGGAACCTACCTTTACGGCACACATAGAGAATGACAACCTGGCCAATGTACTGGAGACATTAGGCTATGCGATGAGATTCGATTTTAGTATAGAAGGAAAAAAAGTATTGATAAATTTTAAATAGACCCCCATGAAAGAGCGATAAAGAACCTATAAAAGATCGAGCCTGAAAAAGATGCTACCAACATACGATTTTCAGGCTCTACATAGAATGAATTTTTTCACCCTAATCCTACAAATATATGCAAGGAACACTACAAATTATTCGAATGACAGGGAAGCTAACCATATACTCATTCGTACTGACAACATTACTTTTTAATGTGCTGCTGGCAGAAAATGCGAATAGCCAGGCCATAAAAAGTGTAAAGGAGGTGAGGATCAGTATCGAGATCCAAAATGAGAATCTTGTAGACGTATTACAAGAGATAGAGCGCAATACAGAATATCATTTTGCGTACCAGGACAGCGAGTTGCTGGAGAATAAATCAAAACGCATTTCATTAGAAGCCAATAACCAGACACTTGAGTCTCTCCTGATAGAGATCTCCAAGCAGGCCAATGTGAGTTTTCGGCAGGTAAATGACCGGATCAGTGTGCGAAATGCCAAATTCAGAAATGCTGAAAAGAGTATAGAGGTCATCATCGTACAGAATGTATCAGGAGTGATCTCTGATGATTCCGGCGAAGGACTTCCGGGAGTGAGTATTGTGGTGAAGGGAACTTCACAGGGTACTGTAACGGACCTGGATGGAAGATTTTCTTTAGAGGTGCCATCCAGCGAATCCATCCTGGTGATTAGTTCGGTAGGATTTAAAACACAGGAGATTGTGGTGGGCAACCAATCCACTTTGAATGTCCAAATGGTTACTGATGTTCAGTCATTGGGTGAAGTGGTGGTGATTGGTTATGGAACTGCCAAAAAAGAAGATCTGACAGGAGCTATTGCTACAGTAGACATTGAAAACACAAGGGATATCCCCAACGCAAACCTTGTGCAAAGTTTAAGAGGTACAGTTGCCGGCGTTGTGGTTACCGACAATGGACGACCAGGGTCGGATGCTTCTATTCAGATTCGGGGAAGAAATTCTATTTCAGCCAGCAACAATCCACTTATCGTGCTTGATGGAGTGATCTATGCCGGGGGAAGTTTGTCTGATATCAACCCCGGTGACATTGAATCGATCCATATCCTGAAGGATGCCAGTTCTACAGCCATTTATGGTTCATTGGCAGCCAATGGAGTCATAGAGATTACCACCAAGAAAGGACAAATGGGTAAACCTCAGTTTTCTGTTAATACCTATTATGGGTTCTCTGATTATGCTCATATTCCGGACTTTTTGAATGCTCAGGAATACCTCTCATTCCGTCAGGATGCTGAAGCTGCAGACGGTGGACCGATTCCTTTTGGTCCCACGGAGCAGGTCAATATTGATGCTGGAAGAAGTATTGAGCCATTCGAGGAGATCAGACAGGATGCCCCTATGTACAATGGTGAACTGAGTGTTTCTGGGAAGACAGAAAGCGTCAGCTATTATTTATCAGGATCATATACCAATACCAAGTCGCCGGTCGCTGGTGACAATTTCAGCAGGATCGGTGGTAGAGCTAACCTGAATGTAGCAGCAACAGAATGGTTAAATATCGGATTGAATTCGGGATACTCATTGCGTGACTATTCAGGAAACAGAGCTAACCTGGGAGCGGCCAGCTGGTTAAGTCCGTGGGCAAGCCTCTATTATGATGATGGCGTTCCCAGAAAACAACCTCAGGATGTAGGGTTAGTGCAAAACCCTATGTTTTCCACGCTTTGGAATGACAGGGAAGAAAAAGCAGGTATTTTGTTCGTGAATACTTTTGCTGAAGTCACCATTTTTGATGGACTAAGTTATAAACTCAATGTAGGCTATACCCAGCGCCGATACCATGAATTCAAATACAACAATTCTTATGACAGAGATGCATTTTTCAACCTGGGGTCAGGTAGTAAGGAGCATTTTGAATCACACAACCTCACGGTAGAGAATATTCTTCAGTTTTCTAAATACATCAATGAGGATCATGAAGTAAATGCCACGCTGATGTATGGTTTTTATGAAACCAAAGATGAACGGTCGTTCCTTTCCAGTCAGAATATCTTCAATGATGCCCTGGGATGGAATGCGCTGGAGATTGGCGATAACTTCAATGTAGCGACTGCTGCCGGAGAAAGTGTTCAGCTCTCAACCATGGGAAGGGTAGGCTATCGATACAAAGGTCGATACATCTTCGATATGAGTTTACGTAGGGACGGATACTCGGCTTTTGGTGAAGGAAATAAGTTCGGATTATTCCCGGCCGTAGGTGTAAGCTGGAACATTATAGAGGAGAGCTTCCTCACTTCAACGGACTTTTTGGATAACCTAAAACTTAGGGTTTCATGGGGTAAAAATGGTAACAGAGGAGTTGACAGATATTCTTCGCTAAGCGAGATCACTTCAACCAACTATATATTCGGAGATGGAGGCACATCAGTTGTAGGGCTATACCCAAGCTCTTTTGCCAATCCCAACCTGGGCTGGGAAACAACTACAAGTACGAATATTGGGGTTGACTTCGGGGTTTTTAATTCCAGGCTAAATGGATCAGTGAATTACTATATCAGTCATACAACAGATCTGTTGTTACGTCAACAAATCCCAAATACCAATGGATACGACAGCTTCCTTCGAAATGTAGGGGAGACTGAAAACAAAGGCGTGGAGATCAGCCTTTCTTCCATCAATCTCGAATTGGGAGATTTTGTTTGGGGTACATCTGCTGCTTTTACCCTGAATAGAAACAAAGTACTAAAGCTTACAGGCAATGACCTGGATGAAGATGGAATTGAGGATGATGACATTGCCAGTGGCTGGTTTATTGGTCACCCTTTGGATGCGAATTTTGACTACGTGTTTGCTGGTATCTACCAGGAAGGAGATGACTTTTCTGAGTTAGCTGGAGCTAAAGCCGGAGACATCAGGTTTGAAGATGTAGACGGAGATGGTGAGATCACACCTGATGATCGCCAGGTGGTTCACTCAGAGCAGCCCGATTTTATCCTGGGGTTGACCAATACCCTTAGCTACAAAGGATTCAGCCTGATGGCCATGATCAACTGGAGACAAGGTGGATATAGTGCCAATCAGGCACTTAACCTTGGAAGAAACTTCTATTACGAAGCCAATGTGTATGATGTGCCTTACTGGACGCCGTCCAACGGGATCAATGACTGGCCAGCCATTAACTATGGTAACCCGTTAGCTTATGGGTTTTATCAGAGCCGCAGTTATGTAAGGCTACAGGATCTTTCGATCGGTTATACATTTCCAACAGAGCTGGTTGAGAAGGCAAACCTTCGCAACCTAAAGGTCTATGTAAGTGGAAAGAACCTGTTTACCTGGACAGACTGGATTGGCTGGGACCCTGAGCATGGAGCCGGTGGTATTAGCCCCGGAAATAATGGTCCTCTAATGAAGACCTACACACTAGGGGTTAATGTTCAATTTTAAACAAGAGGAAATCATGCATACATATATAAAACATTCATTGATATTGACATTGGTGCTGGGATTGCTGGGTTCATGTAGCGAAAGCTATCTGGATGAGGTGCCATTAGACCAGTTTAGTCCAGAAAATGTCCTGGAAAATGAGGCAGGGTATGAGGCTGCGGTCATTAGCATCTATCAGGCAGCTCGTGAGGAGCACCTCATTGCTTCAAACAATTTTGAGTACATGACAGTGGGGACGGATCTATCCCGATGGGGTAGATATGACAGCCGGGGACTGAAGGATTATTCTTTGCTGAACTCCAGCTATAGTGCAGCAGCTATATATTGGGATTGGGCGTATGAACAAATGATTGTACGCTCCAATCTTGTTTTGGAAGACATCGACAATGTAACATTCAGCAGTGATTCAAGGGACAACATCAAGGGGCAGGCCCTGTTTTTCAGAGCCTACACCTACAACTTTTTGATCAACATCTATGGGGGTGTCCCGATCGTCTCTTCCAGGCTGACCGAACCAAAGTTTGACTTTGAAAGAGCCACCAGATTAGAAGTGTTAAACTTTATAGTGAATGACCTGGAAGAAGCAGTTCAGCTTTTACCTATTGATGTTGAGGATGGTCGTGTTTCCCGAGCGGCAGCTTATCATTTATTGAGTGAGATTTATATTTCGCTTGGTCTTGAAACCGGCGATGGTACCTACTATGATGACGCCATTGATGCAGCGAGTATGGTCATTGATAAGCAGGTTGGTGACTATGAGCTGATGACCAGCAGGTTTGGTCCTGCCAGCGGACTACCTGGGGATGTGATCAGTGATTTACATGCAGCAGGGCAAATCAACAGGTCGTCCGGTAACAAAGAGGTGATTTTTGCCTGGCAGATGGAATCCTTTGCCATTGGTGGAGGAGACGGCAATAACTGGCCAAGATACTGGGCACCTGAATATGACAAAATCGTATCTCCAAATGGTTTTGGAAACAGTGCTGCTGATTCATTGATCAGGGGTATTGGAGTAAACTCACCTACCAACTTTGTGAAGTATGATATGTGGGCCCTTGATTGGAATGATATGAGAAACTCTGAATACAATATTCGCAGGACTTTCTATTACAACAATCCGAATGATACCGAATACTTTGGCCAGCCTATCAAGACCGGACGTGGTACAGATGGTAAACTCTATATCCTGGAAAATGATGGGGTGACCTTCACAGATAATGACCTGGACACGTTGAGGCAGTACTATCCATGGATCAGGAAGATTGATGGACAGCCTTTCGAGGACAATGTATCCAACGGAAGATCATCCAAGGATATTATCAGGATGAGAGTAGCAGAAACCTATCTACTGAGAGCAGAGGCGTATTTCAGAAAAGGGGAAATGACGCTGGCAGCTGATGATATCAATGCTGTGCGAGGAAGGGCAAATGCAGTATTGATTGCTCCCGGAGATGTATCGGAAGATTTTATCCTGGATGAAAGAGCAAGAGAGCTGTTGGTAGAAGAGCCAAGAGTCAGAACCCTGATTCGCATGGATCGACTGGTAGACCGGGTACGAACCTATAATTCGGCACCTGATACCAATGGAGGCGTTTCTTCAGGAAACACCATTCAGGATCATAACAGGCTATGGCCAATCCCACAGCATGTGATTGATGCCAATACACAGAGAGAGTTCAAGCAGAATCCAGGTTATCCGGGAGCTTCTGAAAATTAAATTTAATGGGGCAGGGGTGATTCCCTGCCTTTATTTCTTTGACAAGAACCGACAGACAACACCAATATGAAAAGAAGAGACTTTCTTAACCTGAGTATCCCGGCCACGGGAGCAATCCTGGTCGCTCCGGGATTTATGAACAAAGAGCTCTACCAGGAGATCAACCATCAGTTTATCACCAATCAATCGATTGAATCGTATGATGTGGTCATCAATGGAGCTGGTTTTGGAGGATATTTTGCAGCTATCCAGGCCGCTAAACAAGGTAAAAGTGTGCTGGTAGTGGAAAAAAGAGCAAGCCCCGGGTATGAAGTTACTGCCAAACACAAGCTATGGGTAAACACGGAAGGTTTAGGAGATCTTTCTGCGGAACATAAGGAATTGTTATTTCCGGAAGCTGAAAAGAAGGAAGTCTTCAATAAATCAGGTGTTGGTATAAACAACAGTGTGTTTGGAAGTGATGCCATGCTGTTTAATGGCTCAGTGAGGAAAGGACTTCTACGTAACCTGTTGGTCAATAAGGTTCACGTACTGCTGATGACAGATGTATGTGGGCTTATTACTGATGCGAAAAGTGTGAGTGGAGTATTATTAGCCAGCAAGCACGGCATGCACACAGTGAAGTGCAGGAGTTTCATTGACACATCGGATCATTCACTTTTCTCCAGAGGACTTGCTGGCGAATCCTATAAGATTGATCGGGCGGGTTTTGTCATAGAGGTGCACAATGCAGAAGGTGCGCAACCACGTACCATTAATGTTGATGCAAAGTATGGACTGTCCAACAACCAGTTGATATTACGTCCCGGTAAATACCTGGATGACCAGGCCTTTTTAGAATTTCAGTTTCCGGCTAAATCTCAGAAAAGGGAAGAAATTGAACATCAGGCCAGGTTCATAACAGCTGAGTTAGGTAGAGATCTTGCCTTGTTAGATGGTTCGCTGGCAAAAGCACATGTTGATCAGCTGGCTGTTGAATGCTCGATTGTCCTAAAAGATGATGCTTTGCCGGATACTGCATTGAAGGGACATTATATCTTCAGTCAAGATTTGTCCAATCTCAAAGCGGCTGATTTGCTTCTGCTGGACCGGAAAGCTAAGACACTGGTAGATTCTATTCGAGTACCCAAAAACTCCAAACCGAGCACAATACTTGTCGCTGGCGGTAAAATACCATGGAATGTGATCAAAGAATCTACGCCGGACGATCCTGGATTGATGATCCCTTTGAAGCAATGCTCGTTTGACTTTGACCAATGGATCAGAAACAAAGAAAAATGCCAGGTCCTGATAGCGGGCGGGGGTACTGCAGGAGCCATGGCAGGTATGGGAGCGGCCGAAAAAAGTGCTAACACCATCGTGGTAGATTATTTCAATGACCTGGGTGGAACGAAAACCATGGGTGGTGTGATGGGCTATTACCACGGCTACAAAGACCACGCTTTTTTCAAAAAGCAGGACCAACAATCATCTCAGGTCGCAAATACACACAATTTGAGTAGTAAAATTGGGAGAAAGCTTTTTCATCTAAAAGAAATTGTAGACTCCGGCAATCGGTTTCTTTCAGGTTCCATCATGTGTGGCGCACATGTTGAAAGTAACACTGTTAAAGGAATCGTGGTTTGCAGAGATGGTGCACTCGAGCTGATCGAAGCATCCATCACCATTGATGCAACAGGTGATGCAGACCTGGCTTATTTCGCTGGTGCTAACTATTGGCATGGGGATTCCAGGACAGGGCTGACCCAAAATTTTAGCCAGTGGGATCGAAACAAAGGACATTTTTCTACTTCGAATGGTCACAGGGACTATGACATGATCGATAACACCAGGATATCGGAGTTGCAGCGAGGGTTATTCTTATCCCATTATCAGGCGCATTTCTATGACTTCAGTCCGATGCTAACCGTGAGGGAGTCAAGAAGAATAGAAGGCTTGCATGTCATAGATCTGATAGATGCTGTGGAAGACACACATTTCAGTGATGTGATGACTTATGCCAGCAGTGATTTTGATCCCCATACAATAGGTAGCTCGGAGTATTCCAAGTGTGGATTTCTGCTGCCTCACTCCAATGACCTGACGATGGAAATTCCTTATAAATCCATCGTCCCCAAAGGTATTGATGGGATGTTACTTTCCGGCAGAGGTATCAGTCAGACGCACAATGCATTACAATTCACCCGAATGAGTGCTGATCTGGCAGTACTCGGTTATCTGACTGGTCAGGTGGCTGCTGACCAGGCCTGGAACGGTATACAACCCAAAGATTATGATATCTCCGGCATCCAGAAAGAGTGGGCAGCTCTAGGTTATCTTAAACCGGATTATGCTACCAGACCGACAGGTAATCTAACGAGCGATGATCAGGAAATTGAGCGTAGAGTAGCACAATTGGCGAAGGGAGTCCCTGAGTATTTGTATGAGTGTATCAAATTACCAAAAGAGAAGGCTGTTCCTGTGTTATACCAACATTATAAAAAGGCTGAGAATAAAGAAGGGGAGCTATTGATAGCTAAAGCGCTGGCCTGGTTTGGAGAGCGTGGGGTAAATGATCCAATCATAGAGGAGCTGAAGGCGATGTTTGAAGAGGAAAGCAAAGCTGGTTATCCGGAGGATTTTGTAGACACATACGACGATATCCGGGGTAGACCCAAGAATATCCTGCTCGGACTATATTGGAGGATCAATCAAAACATAGCACTTTTGGCGATGTCTGGTGATCCAAATGGAGTTGGTGTGGTGAAACAGATTCTCGATAAAACATGGTCGGGAGGTCGCATCATGGAAAGGGAAAATGAATACTACAATGGTAGGATCGACCTCAAGCTGGTTCCCTACTATAATCGTATTTTAGCCTCGTGTTTTTACGCTGAGCGTCTGCCGGATCAGCGATTGATAGCTGGTTTTGAGAAACTATTGGGTGAGGATATTGTAAAAGGTTATAAGACTGAAGAATATGATAAGGTCATGTGGAGAGTTTATGGTGGAAACCTGGAATTGTCCATAGGTGCTGCGTTGGCACGGTGTGGGTCCGAAACCGGCTTTCAAATTTTGTCTACCTATCTAATGGACATTCATCATAACTTCAAAACATTTGCCAAGTCAGAATTGAATAGCCTCACGGGAGAGGATTTTGGCTATGATTCAGGTAAATGGAAGAAGTACCTTTCAGAGTTAGGCTATCCTATGGCCGGACAAAAGCTAAATAAGGAAGTTGAAGTATAAATTTGAAAGCGTGTGATCTTTGTCTGGCTCTTTTACTTCATTTCATTTTATGACAATGGGGATGTTTTCTTTCAAAGTAACGAACTAAGCCAGGTAAAACTGATCGATACGGATATTGTCAGAACTATCAAGTCGGATGATGGTGATGCCATAGAGGTGTCCGGACTCAAGGATGCAGCGGGTTTATTATACTGGTACAGGCGAGTGGAAACACCTGTCTGCCTTACGGGCACCTGTAAGCTGATTGATATTGGGGTTTATTGGACCTGCGATGGTAAATTCTTTGGTCTGGAAGTTTATGGCGAACATTTGACCAAAACAGATCACAGTGATTTCAAGGAAGCAGACTATAAAAAACTCATTGAGATCCTGAAAAATGACTGGTCAATACTCAGGGAATATGAACTCAGTGATCTGACAGAAGACCCGGAGGTGGATGGAGTATCAGGAGCCACAAAGGAGGAGTTGGCCGGAGAAGCCATAGAACAGGCTGTCTATTCTACCCATACCATGTGGCATTTGATACATGTGGGCGAGGAGGTGCAACTGATTGATTTGACGGCCGGGATTCTGGTAGAGGATAAGGTACTTCTTGAAACCCTCATTGATCACCCTGGGTATCACTCTTTCCTGATAGATTTACTGGCCACAGGAAAAATCAAACCATCTAAAGAGACCGATCAATTATTGTTACTGGCACTTGCTTCGGAACAGGTAAAAGACCGGGTTCGTGCTTTTCAGGCCCTGAAATTTTCTAATATAGAAAACGCAGAAGTTCAGGCTAAAATAGCTGACATATATGCAAATGCTGCTGTTCCGGATAAGGTAAAACTACTACAGATTTTCAGAGGAGTCAGAATCTCCGATCAATTGAAGAAGGAGCTTTGGAAGGATCTTGAAACGGAAAACCAATGGTTTAAACAGGCCTTGATGGAGGTGCTGGGATTCTAGAGGGGTCTAGCTTTTAAAGTTTCACAATAATCCTCTCAAACCACTCCATAAGCTCTTCCTCAGAAATGGCTCCACTTGCAAGTCTTGTAATGATTTCGAATACTTCCAGTTCTGAAGCAGTAATATAACATCCATTGAGTAGAAGAAATGTTACCGCTACTACAAATCCTGTTCTTTTATTGCCATCATTGAAAGGGTGATTTCGGATGATCCCGAAAGCATAAGCAGCGGCACATTGCGTCAATGAGGCTTGCTCATAACCAAATAGATTTTGTGGCCGGGCGAGTGCAGATTCTAGCAAAGCATCATCACGCAACCCCATCATTCCGCCATGCTGAGCAAGTTGTTCATTGTGGATAGCTTCTACTGCCCGTCTGCTTACCCATTTATAGCTCATTCGGCGAGCTTCTTCAAGGCATTCCGGTAGTCATTCATCACTTTTCGGGCATGAGTCATTTCTTCTTCCAACTCAGGGTCATATGGAGAGATCTCAACACCATTGGGCGTTTCAATAAATGTGACCATATCACCCTTGCTTATCCTTAATTTGGCAAGGATTTCTTTTGGGAGAATGATTCCTGTTGAGGATCCTACGGTTGTCACTTTAGATTTTATCATTATAATATCTATTATAATATAAAATTACGAAAAGAAAAATGGAGAGTTGTATCTTCAGATAAATATTCCCATGTTGACAAGAATAGATCATTGTTGAACTAAAATCCAGATTGTCATATTAGTCAATTTTTTCTTATTTTCCCGCCTCAATAAACAACACACAAATTGAAATACAGAAAACTCGGCAAAACGAATTGGGATGTAAGTGAAATAGGCTATGGCATGTGGGGTATGGCTGGATGGAAAAACTCAGACATAGAGGAATCCATGAAGGCACTACAACAGGCTGTGGACCTGGGATGTACCTTCTTTGATACAGCCTGGGGCTATGGAGCCGGTAAAAGTGAAAGCATGCTTGGTGAACTGGTTAGAGCCAACCCCGGCAAGAAACTTTATACAGCCACCAAGATCCCACCTAAGAATTTCAAATGGCCCAGCACCCGGGACTATGCTTTGGATGATTGTTTCCCTCCCGATCACATCGAAGAGTATGTCCATAAAAGTCTAAAAAATGCAGGCATCGAATCTTTCGACCTCATGCAATTCCATACCTGGGAAGATCAATGGCTGAATGATGATCGTTGGGTCCATAAAATGCAGGATCTTAAATCACAGGGCCTGATCCACGCTATCGGGATCAGCCAAAACCGCTGGGAACCCTGGAATGGCATTAAAGCCATCGAAAGCGGGATCATCGATGTCACCCAGGTGATCTACAACATCTTTGACCAGAATCCGAAGGATGAGTTATTCCCCGCATGTGAGAAACACAATGTGGGTGTCATTGCCCGGGTACCATTTGATGAAGGAACACTCACGGGCACCCTGACCAAAGACACCACCTGGCCTGAAGGTGACTGGCGCAATACCTATTTCGTACCCGAGAATCTTAATTCCAGTGTGGACCATGCAGACGCTTTGAAGCCTTTGATTCCTGAAGGTATGACCATGCCGGAAATGGCCTTAAGGTTTATTCTGGGTGAATCACGGGTAAGTACAATTATCCCGGGAATGCGTAGGCCTCGTCATGTCGAAGCCAATATGGCCGCCAGTGACAAGGGCCCACTGGATCAGGAACTGATGAAACAGCTCGAAAAGCATCGCTGGGACCGGAAGCCAACTGAGTGGTCGCAATAAAATGGGTTGGAACCACATCCATATGAAACAAATTAATATTGGTGGATTAATCTTTTTATCCGTACTATTGATCGGACAACAAGGGTATGCAAACAACCCGGCAACAATCAAGAAAGATAAAGAGGTCCGGCACGCTGTGTTTATCGCCGGACCTCAGTTTACGGGTATCGTTGACGAACGAGGTGAAATAACCTGGGATTCCGGCAGGCCCCGGGCCAGAGATGGCTATGTATTACCAAATGGCCATGTATTGATCTGTTGGGTGGATGAGGTACTGGAGTTTGATCAATCCAGGAAGGTGGTTTTTAGTTTCAAAAGGCGGGGGCCCAAAAATGAATTAGGGACAGCCGTTCGGTTGAATAACGGAAATACACTGATTACCGAATCAGGTGAAAAACCTGAATTACTCGAGGTGGATCCTTCAGGGAAAATTGTGTTAAGTGTGCCTTTGCAGCCAGAGACTGACAACATCCATATGCAAACGAGAATGGCACGAAAGCTAGCCAATGGAAATTATTTGGTGCCCCATTTGCTGGCTTTCAAAGTGAAAGAATATACACCACTAGGAGAAGTGGTAAATGAGATAGAAACGGATCGTGAAGAACTGGGTGGAAGAGCGGCAGAGAATTGGCCATTCACAGCCATCAAATTAAAGAACGGCAATGTGCTTATTAATCTGACCCATGGCAATAAGACCATTGAAGTGAATAAACAAGGAGAAATCATTTGGAAGGTATCGAATGAGGACTTTAAGGAAAACTTATTTCAGGATCCTTGCGGAGCTCAGCGCCTCCACAATGGAAATACGGTCATTGCCAGCTATGCAGCTAAAGAGGGAGTCAAACTGTTTGAAGTGACCAGGAAAAAGGAGGTTGTGTGGACATATGATGGATTCAGGGTCCATCATTTTCAGATCTTGACTACCAATGGCAAGCCTCTCAAAGGAGTTCCCATGAAGTGATTTGAGTATAACCCTTCATTAGCTTCCATATATTTTACGTATTTCCCACACAAGCAGAATACCAATTAGCACTTATTGCATAATTTAAATAAAAAATTGAATTTTGCCGATACCAACCGCTTAGTTATTCACTATAAATAATTATGAGGTTAATCATTTTCTTTTTTTTCTCGCTTGCTGCAATTCACGGCTATGCCACCAATCCGGCCAATACACTGGGTCGAAAAATTATCACACTTTCTACATCCTGGGAGAAGGAGTCTAAGAAACTCATCGAGTACCATGGTCTTTCGGGGTTTTGCAGTGATCCGGAATTCCGTGGGGTGGTCTATGAACTCCTCAATGAGATCCATTATTACCATGCCCTTTTATACAAGGAGTTGTTAATAACATCCGATCAGCATGATCAAAAGAAGCTAAATAAAGTTCTCAATGAGATGGAGATTATTGAACGGGATTACGCTATTGAAAGCTTCAATGATTTTTTTAGAGAAAGGTGCCTGGATCAAAAGACCATGGAGAAAAACTCCAAACAATATAAAAGCGGTTTCGGCGTCCATTCCTACCACGGCAAAATCTATGTGATGGAGGAGGAGCTCAGAAGATATATTGAGAAGCTCAGTAAAAGAATTGGCAGGGTTAAGAAGCATGTACAGCACTTAAATTTGCATACGCCTATCGATATTGAAGCGATGTAAAAAACCTGCTAAGCAGTTATAATCAATAAAAATACCCATTAAGTAATCAAAGTGTCCTTTTATTCATTTGAAAGATTAATACACATTTTACAAATGAAATTTTTATAATTTTGGAATAAGAAATCAATTCGATTTTAATTTTCCCGGGTGAAAAAAGGCGCTGAAATAAAGGAATTGCATCCAGTCGTTCCCTTCCAGGGGGACTTCGAAGAAGTGTATACAGAGCACTTCCAATCCTTATTTATATATGCCCGAAAGCTGACAAATTCAACTGAATTAGCCAAAGACATTGTTTCGGACGTCTTCTATAATCTTTGGAAATCCAACCCGGACTTTTCGCAGATCAAAGAGATCAAATCCTATCTTTTTATAGCGGTGAAAAATCACGCCATCAGGATTCTCACCAGAAATCCACAGGATTTTATTTCACTTGATCAGGATCAATTCATTAAAAAAGTAGATCGGACTGATCCCGAAGAGGTTCTTCTGGAAAAGGAATTACTTCAAGCCATTGAAATTGCTGTTTCAAAACTTCCTGATCAATGCCGGCTGATCTTTGATATGGCCAAGAACCAACAAATGAGCTATCAGGAAATTGGCAGGGAGTTAGGGATTTCACAATCTACCATCAAGACGCAGGTAGGTAGGGCACTCAATGAGATCAGAGTTTCAATTGCTGATCACCTTGAGGCTGGATCACACAATCAAAAAAGTATAAAGTCGGGGGTTGTTTCGTCCTTACTAATAGCACTGCTCTTCGCTTGATTGCGTAATTGTCAATAATCTGGAGCTTATTGTGTTAATGTATCAGCAAATAAGCTATTTTTCTGGATGTATTGCAAATCTTAAAAAATTTGTAGACCAAACCATTTCATCTGGCTCTTTATAGTAACGAGAAAAATGTAAAGTGGTCGATCAGTTAATATATAAGTACCTCAAAGGCAATATCAACCTGGAAGAACAGCATGAGCTTTCAAAATGGATGCAGGGAGATTCAAAAAACCGGGAGGTACTCAAAAAGTTGGAGATATATTGGGAAGAATATGATTCCAATTTAAGAGAAGAAGAGCTAGCAGTAAGGAGGATGATTCTCTCTAAAATGGAGGCTGACTCAACAAGAGCCCTAAAAAGAAGTCATTCTTTTACCCGATATCTGTTAAGAGTTGCTGCTATAGTAGTGCTTAGCTTATCAATAGGTCTGGTGCTCTCAAGATACCTGCAAAAAGAGGAGTTACCTCCGGAAGTCACGTGGGTGGAGAAACAATCTAAACCAGGACAAAAAATCACAACAATACTCCCGGATGGTACCCGGGTTAAGCTCAATACCGACAGCAAGATCATTGCCCCTACAAGTTTCACTGAGAATTACAGAAAAGTTATTTTAAAGGGGGAAGCCTTTTTTGAAGTGACCAGAAACGAGGAAAAGCCTTTTATCATCGAGACCGAAAATATGGAGATCATAGTACTGGGTACTTCGTTCATTGTAAGTGTATATGAAGATCAGGTGGTCAATTCGGTATCTGTCAGATCAGGAAAAGTAGAGGTCAAGGGGATGCATGCCACCAACGCCATCCAGCTCAATCAGTATGAAGCCACATTTTACCAGGGAGAGTCTGAAATGAAAAAGGCTGAAATCGTCAATCCTGATTACGTCTTTGGGTGGATTGACCAAATACTATTGTTTGATAACCACTCCATTGAAGAAGTATTAGACAGGATATCCAGGTGGTATGGTGTAAATATCGACCTGAAGAAAAATCTCGAACAGCAAAAGCGATATACTGCCAGCTTTGAAAACCCAACACTTAAGCAAGTGATGGATATTCTGGCTTTCGTTTACGACTTTGATTATGAAATTAATGGAAATGAATTAATCATTAAATAAGAAAGAGAGGGCCGGTACTTGGGGAAGTCTTGGGCCCTCTCTTAGCAAAAGTTTTAGTATCAATAAACCAAAACTCTATGAATGTAAAATTACGAAAATTCACAATCCGTATGTCCAAACTGGGGATTTATGTGATGATCCTGTGCCAGTCGATGACGATGGCACTTGCAACCAATACGGCTGCTCAAAGAAAGTTTCTTGAAGAGATCAGTGTTGAGTTGAGTCAAAACAAGAGTGAGCGATCTCTGATAGATGTGATCAGGGAGATCGAAGAAAACACCAATTTCAGGTTCGCTTATTCTAAGAGTGAAATCAGAAAAAGCGAGATCTACCTGGAAGGCGGGAGATGGCAAATGAATGAATTGCTGGCCAATCTGTCAGTGCAGGCCAAAGTTTCCTTCAAAAGAGTCAATGAAAGTATCGGTGTATTCAGTGCTCAGGAAAGTAATATCCTCCCTGAAGTTTCTGATGAAGTTTCTGTACAGACGACTGTATCCGGTAAGATCACCGATGAAAATGGTGAAGCTTTGCCTGGAGCCAGTATCATCGTGAAAGGAACAAGTACCGGAACAACCACCGACATTGATGGAAACTTTTCGCTTAGTTGCCCCGCTGATGCGACATTGATTTTTTCATTTGTCGGTTATGAATCTCAGGAAGTTGCAGTAAACAACCGGTCTGTGATCGACATGACACTGACTCCGGATCTGGAGCAGTTAGAAGAAGTGGTGGTTGTTGGATACGGTCAGGTGGAGATGAAAGACATTACCGGATCTGTAGCACAGGTCAAAACCAAGGAACTGGAAGCAGTACCAGTATACAATGTGGAGCAGGCGTTGAAAGCCAGAGTAGCTGGTGTACAGGTGACCCAAAACTCCGGCCAGCCAGGCGGCAGGATCGAAGTAAGGATCAGGGGAGGTAACTCTATGATTGGAAGCAATAATCCTCTTTATGTTGTAGATGGATTTCCTGTTACTGGAGGAATCAACTTTCTGAACCCTGCAGATATTGAGTCAATTGACGTGTTGAAAGATGCATCAGCAACAGCTATTTATGGTGCCAGAGGCGCGAATGGTGTAGTAATCATTACATCTAAGCGAGGAAAAAAATCAGAGCAAAGTAAGGTTGAGGTTAGCAGTTTTTACGGAGTTCAAAAGGAGACTAAGCGATATGACCTTTTGGATGCGAGAGAATATGCAACTGTTGCCAATGAGTGGCTAATCAATGGTGGTCAGACTCCATTTTTTGACCTGGATAATTTTAACATCCCCACTACAGACTGGCAGGATGTGGTATTCCAAAGTGCACCCATTCAGAACCATACGGTTTCTTTTACCGGAAGTTCTGAAAAAACCAGGTATGCACTCTCCGGAAACTACTACGATCAGGAAGGTATCCTGATCAGTACGGGAGTAAAAAGAGGATCCGTAAGGTTAAACCTGGACCATGATGTGAAGGACTGGTTAAAAATGGCAGTCAATCTGAATTTGTCAAGAAGACAGAATCAATCCGTACCGGTCAATAACGGAAGTAGAGGAAGTGGTTCTGTACTATCAGCAGCTGCATCTGCACCACCAACATTACCAGTATATGATGCTGATGGATTACCTACACAAATCGAGCAAGCGTATAATTTTGGTTCTGCCGACATGAGGAACCCACTTATTTTTGCGGCTAATCAGACGACCACACTGGCCAACTCCATCATTGGTAATACTTCATTCTCTGTTTCTTTATCTGAACATTTAACCTTCAAGTCATTACTTGGATTGGAGTATGAAAATGCTTTGACTGATCAGTATACTCCAATCATATATGATACTGACAGGGGTTATGGAAGACAACAGTATAGCTATGACAACTCATTCCTGAATGAAAATACGCTGAACTACTCCAAAACTTTTGCCAATATTCATAAGCTCGATGTGGTGGCAGGTTATACCTACCAGAATTACATGAGCAGATATTTGAGTATTAGTTCAACTGGGTATGCAAGCAACACCACTGAAAACTTCGATCTATCTGCAGCTGAAACCATCAACAATCCTGGTTCAGGTATTTCAAGATGGGTACTGGCTTCCTGGTTAGGTCGGGTGAATTATTCATTGATGGATAAGTATCTTTTCACCATGAGTATCCGGTCTGACGGGTCATCTCGATTTGGTGCCAGCAACAAATGGGCTGTTTTCCCTTCAGGAGCTTTTGCGTGGAGAATTAAAGATGAGGCCTTTCTGCAAGGAGTTGAGTTCTTAAGTGATGCCAAGATCAGAACAAGCTATGGTATTACAGGAAACACTGCCCTGTCTCCTTACCAGTCATTGGATAGGATGGCATCTGTAAGGGTAGTTTATGCAAACCAGGAAGAAGAAGTTGGATTTGTGCCTGATGGTATATCAAACAGTGATTTGAAATGGGAGACCACCGCTCAGTTTGACCTTGGGGTTGATCTAGGTTTGTTCGACAACAGATTCAGGATCACCGCAGATTACTATAAGAAAAACACCGTTGATCTATTAGCTTCAGTTCCGCTTCCTCCATCGGTAGGATTTGGATCAATTCTTCAAAACATTGGTGAGATTGAAAACAAAGGATTTGAATTCACTGTAGGTGCAGATGTCATTTCCAATGGGGAATTCCGATGGGATGTCACTGCCAGTATATCTGCAAACAAGAATAAGGTAATTGAAATTGCAGGGGGAAGTGATATTTTGAGTAACGGCCAGGGAGCGCTTTGGTCAAGTACCAACATCGCCAGAGAAGGTGAACCTCTGGGCAGCCTCTATGGATATATTGAGCGGGAGTACGACGACAATGGGTATATTCAATATGTGGATATCAATGAAGATGGGGTAGTTAATGCATTAGATAAAGTAATCATTGGCAACCCGAACCCGGATTTCTTTTATGGCTTCAATACCAATCTCACGTATAAGAATTTCGAGTTCAACCTGTTCCTTGAAGGAGTTCATGGAAATGAGATCTTCAACGCTACCAATGGTACGCACCTCAACTCATTCCAGAGAGGTAACAACCAGTTTACCGATATCATTGGCAACTACTGGACGCAAGAAAATCCGGATCCAAATGCCAAGTATCCAAGAATCAGTTCATTGACTGGTATTGATATTTCAGATCGATTCATCGAAGATGGAAGCTACCTGAGAGTAAAATCAGTGAGACTTGCTTACAATTTCCCATTAGAACAATGGGGGCTGAATGTATTTGATTATGCCCAGATATTTGTATCGGGTACCAATCTCCTGACATTCACCAAGTACACAGGCCTTGACCCTGAAATGAACACCAGGGGTACAGATTCTCAGAGCATTGGTAGTCGATTGCAAATGGGTCATGACCAGAGTGGTTATCCAAATGCCAAGAACTACACAGTTGGTTTACGACTGAGCTTCTAATCAAGTCTGATCAATAATCTATTTATAAAAAGAGATAAAAGATGAAAAAATTAATATATATCATGATACCGCTTTTCCTTCTCTCTTGTGAAGGAATGTTGGAAGAAGTGCCTGAGGATTTTGTGTCGAGGGCCAATTATTACCAAAATGAATCTGATGCACAGGGTGCGATCAATGGAGTCTACAGCTCTTTTGGTCCGGACTTCCTGGGGATCACGCATTACCTGATGGTAGAGCTTCATGGTGACTTTTTGAATGGTCGTGGTTCTCAGCAGCCCATCTCTGTGATGGATCAGGTATTGAATGCACAAAACATAGGGAGGGTTGCCTCCAATTGGTCGGTATTATACCGGTCCATCAATAGAGCAAATGCGGTGATTGATAATGTTTCTTCCATCGAAAATATGGATGAAGCTACACGGAGTCGCATCGTGGCTGAAGCACACTTTTTGCGTGCGCTTTCTTATTTTGAGTTGGTAAGAGGTTGGGGACCGGTTCCCTTGCGAACAAAGGAAAATACTGATCTTACCGGATTGGATGCTCCCAGAGCTCCTGAGAGTGAAGTTTACAACCTGATCATTCAGGATTTGACAAAAGCCGAAGCAGATCTTCCGGCTGATGTTGGAGCAGAGACCGGTAAAGCTTCTGTTTGGGCGGCTAAAATGTTGCTTTCGCATGTATACCTGACTATGGAGGAGTGGGACCTGGCTGCCGAAAAAGCGGACGATGTGATCCAGAGTGGTTTATACGATCTGGTCACTGTAAGTGAACCTGATGATTTCTATCAGATATTTGGTAGCGAAACAAGTACGGAAGATATCTTTTCCATCCATCACTCTGAGACCAGAACAGCCAATATCCAGACCTATCTGCATAGAGGAAATGCCCATCCTTACAACTATGGAACTTCTGGGTTTTTCGCCTGGCTTCCGGATACAGTCAATACATTTATTGGCAGTAGCTGGGATAACAATGACTTAAGGAAAGCATTTAACCTCTACAGAGAATATCAGGATGGAGATGGAAACTGGGTGCCATTACCTGCTACCGTACCGGTACTATTCAAAAAATTCATCACAACTCCTGATGGGCTGAACATTCCTACCATTCCGGTATACAGATATACGGAGGCATTCCTGTTTTATGCAGAGGCAGCAACCAGAGCTAACAATGGTCCGACTGCATTGGCCCTTGAAAGGTTGAACATGGTTAAGAGAAGAGCTTATGGTTATGATCCCAACACTGTTTCTCCGGTTGACTATACATCAGGAATGACGGAAGATCAGTTTGCAGATACTGTCTTGCAGGAAAGAGCATACGAGTTCCTGATCGAAAGAAGGAGATGGTTTGATCTGAAGAGAACAGGAAAGGTTCAGCAGGCATTTGCTGCAGTTGGTAAAGGATTTATAGATGAAAGACTGTTGTGGCCAATCCCTGAAGATGAGATCAATAACAATGCTTTGATCAACCAGGAAGATCAGAACCCTGGATATTAAATAAATTGAAGAAGAGGGTGTCTCATAAACGATTGAGACTCCCTCTTTTTTTTATCTTAGAGACCAGTACAAGTAAATCCAATAACCTAAACCCATCTTACGTGAAACTTTTCAAGCATCCATCCACAAGGAAATACAATTTGATGATTGTAGCTACTTTAACCAAAGGAGCTTTAGCTTTTTGTATCATCATCTCCTTAATCAATTGTTCAGGCTCAAACCCAAATGAAGCGGATCTCATTATATATGGAGGTACCTCTGCGGGTGTTGCAGCTGCCATTCAGGCCAGTCGAATGGACAAGTCGGTGATCCTTATTGAACCCACTAACCGGTTAGGCGGACTCACAACCGGTGGTCTGGGACAAACTGACATTGGTAACAAGCAGGCCATTGGTGGGATTGCACGAGAGTTTTATCAAAATATTAAAAAGCATTACGAAGATCCTGCCAGCTGGAAGTGGCAAAAGCGGGAAGAATATAAAGATGGGGGTCAGACCCAGACTAAAAAAGGGGAAGACGCCATGTGGACATTTGAGCCCTCTGCCGCCTTGAAGGTCTATGAAAAAATGATTGCAGAAGCTTCTATAGATGTTCGATATGGTGAACGTCTCAACAGAGAGAGTGGAGTAGTAAAAAATGGAAAAGACATTGTTTCCATTACCATGGAATCAGGTCAGACATTCACAGGAAAAGTATTCATGGATGCCACCTATGAAGGTGATTTGTTAGCGACAGCTGATGTCAGCTACACTGTAGGCAGGGAAGACAATAGCGAATATAATGAAACCTTAAACGGAGTACAACCTTCTGATACATCCAGGACTATAACAGGTCTACCTTCAAGAAACGCGTACAATCACAACTTCGTTAAGGGCGTGGACCCATATGTGGTTGCCGGAGACCCATCAAGTGGTCTTTTACCATACATCAATCCTGAACCGCTAGAGCCTGAAGGCACCGGTGATGACAAAATCCAGGCCTACTGCTATCGCATGTGTCTGACAGATCACCCCGACAACAGAATTCCATTTGAAAAACCTGACAACTATGATGAGTTGAATTATGAACTCCTTTTCAGGAACTATGAAGCTCGAACAGGTGAAATAAGAGACATGTATAGCTACGGTAATTCACTGTTACCATGGATCAATTCAGCCATGCCAAACCGCAAGACGGACACGAATAACAAATATGGATTCTCTACGGATTTTATTGGCCAGAACTACGATTATCCCGAGGCTTCATACGAGGAGAGAGAAAGAATTGAGGAGGAGCATAGAAATTATCAGAAAGGCCTGATGTGGACACTGGCCAATCACCCAAGAATTCCTGAAGAAGTGCGGGACGAAGCTTCCAGGTGGGGGACGACGAAAGATGAATTTGAACGAGCTGATGGATGGCAAAAACAACTATATGTGAGAGAAGCCCGACGCATGATCGGAAGCTATGTGATGACACAATACAATTGCGAAGGCATCACTGTGGCAGAAGATCCGGTAGGATTAGGCGCTTACGGCATGGACTCTCACAATGTTCAACGATATGTGACAGAAGAAGGGTTTGTGAGAAACGAAGGAAATGTGGAGGCTAAGGTGAAATCGCCTTATCCGATCAGCTATCGTTCATTGGTTCCGAAAGCTGAAGAATGCACCAATCTTTTAGTACCTGTTTGTCTCAGTGCAACACATATTGCTTTCGGATCTATTCGAATGGAACCTGTTTTCATGGTATTGGGACAATCAGCAGCAACTGCGGCCTCGTTGGCAATCGATGGCGGTACCTCTGTTCAGGAAGTACCTTACGAAGCATTGAACAAACAACTACTTGCTGACAAGCAGCAATTGAAGTAGTCTGGAGGATTTCCAATAATACCTAATGTGCTATGAGAAAGCTAATCTTTCTGATATTTCTATTTGCCGGATTTTCATGCCAGGTGAGGCAAGAAAGCAGTAAAGAGATCGATATTATCATCTATGGTGGTACTTCCGCGGCAGTGACTGCAGCTGTCCAGGCTAAAAAGATGGGTAAGTCTGTTATCATAGTTTGCCCCGATGTGCATCTGGGCGGACTCACATCAGGAGGATTGGGTTACACGGATACTGGAAACAAAGCCGTGATTGGTGGCCTGGCACGGGAGTTTTACCACCGGGTATACAAGTATTACCAGGATCCTGCAACCTGGAGATGGCAGAAAAGAGAAGACTATGGCAACAAGGGGCAGGGTACTCCTGCCATTGACGGCGCCAATAAAACCCAATGGATATTTGAGCCACACATTGCGGAGCAGGTATTTGAGGATTTCATAGCGGAATATGAGATTCCGGTTTATCGGGATGAGTGGCTGGACAGGGAAAACGGCGTTGAGAAAGTGGATGGAAAGATTAGATCAATCACCACACTATCTGGCAAAACTTATAAAGGTAAAGTCTTTATCGATGCCACTTATGAGGGGGACCTGATGGCAGCTGCAGGAGTGAACTACCATGTAGGCCGTGAGGCAAACTCCGTGTATGGAGAAGAATGGAATGGAGTACAAACCGGAGTGTTGCATCACAAGCACTTTTTCATTGATAAGATTTCACCATATTGGGTTCCAGGGGATAGCACCAGCGGTGTATTACCGAGAATCTCTACTGAACACCCTGGAGAATTTGGATCAGGAGATAAAAAGATCCAGGCTTATTGCTATCGTTTATGTATGTCAAATCATCCGGAAAACAGGGTCCCATTCCCTCGGCCTGCAGATTATGACTCTACTCAATATGAGATATTGCTGAGGGTTTTTAACGGTCCAAGTTTTGAAATGCATAGGGATTTCTTCGGGAAATTCGACACCATTCCAAATAGAAAAACAGATACCAACAACAGGGGACCTGTTAGTAGCGATAACATTGGGATGAATTATGATTATCCGGAAGCCTCTTATGAACGAAGAAAGGAGATCCTGGAAGAGCATATAACCTACCAGCAAGGGCTGCTATGGTTTGCAGCCAATGATCCCCGGGTAAGACAGGATGTACGTGATGAAATGAAAAAATGGGGACTGGCGAAGGATGAGTTTGTAGATAACAACAACTGGCCACACCAGATCTATGTACGGGAAGCACGACGAATGATTGGAGATTTTGTGCTCACAGAACACGAACTCCTGGGAAAACGACCAATTACTAAGTCAATAGGAATGGGGTCCTACACGATCGACTCACATAATATTCAGCGGTATATAACTCCTGAAGGCTATGTACAAAATGAGGGGGACATTGGAGTCCATGTTAAGCCTTACAAAATCCCACTCGGCACCATTTTACCAAAGGAGAAAGAGTGTAGCAACCTATTGGTACCGGTAGCAGTATCCAGTTCTCATATTGCTTTTGGCTCCATTCGGATGGAACCCGTTTTCATGATACTTGGCCAATCTGCGGCTACTTTGGCAGGGCTTGCTCTGGAAAGTGAAAAAGGAGTGCATGAAATCACCTATGATGGGTTGTCACTGAGATTATTAGAGGATAAACAAGTGCTGCAATATGGCGAATGAGTCCTTGATTACCTTGTTTTCAAAAAAAATGTCAATGATTATAAATCTACATAAATCCATCTTTTTTATCATTTTATTGGCTCTGGGTGCATGCACCACACAAAATGAAAAGGAAAAACTGCCCAACATCATATTCATCTTTGCGGATGATCTCGGGTATGGAGATCTGCGAGCTTACAATGAGGAATCGCTGATCCCAACACCCAATCTGGATAAGCTGGCAGCTGAAGGGATCAGTCTGACCAATGCCTATTGTCCGGTCTCTGTTTGCTCACCTTCCAGGTATGCACTGATGACCGGGACATACCCATGGAGAAGCTGGAACAAGCATGGGGTGCTAAGAAATTATTCAAAGTCCATGATGGAACCGGATCAGCTTACCCTGCCTCAGATGCTGAAAGATGCCGGCTATGTTACAGCAGGATTCGGGAAATGGCACCTGGGGGCACAATTTCCTACGCTGGATGGCGAAAAGCCTGTCGGGTATGGCACTTTTTTTCATGAAGACAATGGAGCTAACATTGATCTGTCTAAATCTGTCTGGGATGGTCCTGTCGATCATGGGTTTGACCACTGGGTAGGTTTTAGCTGCGCCAGTGAGTGCTGGGTGTTGACGAATAAGATGGTGACCGGCACAATAGATCATGACTTTTATACCACGGAAAAAGCCCAGAACCAGGATCACATCGAACATTTTGGGTTAGACGAATACCTGCCTTACGTTACCGAAAAGAGCATTGAGTTTCTCAATGATCACCTGGCCAACAAAAATGATCCTTTCTTTCTCTATTACTCACCTTATGTCCCCCATATCCCATTAGCTCCCGGAAAAGAATTTGATGGGAAAACAGATGCAGGCACTTATGGGGATTTCGTTCATGAGCTTGACGTCCGCATTGGTGAGATCTTACGGTTTGTCGAAGATCATGGACTAACAGATAACACCATTATCATGTTTGCAAGCGACAATGGTTCTACTTTCAGCCTCACCAGTCGTTTTCTCGATGCATCAAAAACCACCAATAATCTTTCTGGAAATCAATTCAGCGATGAAGAACAGGCCCTTATTGATTCGGATACAATTCCTCTTCATGCTCCAAACGGCATTTTGAAAGGCAGAAAAGGTTCTATCTGGGAAGGAGGAGTAAGGACTCCATTTATTGCCAAATGGTCAGGACATTTCCCTGAGGGAAAATGGAGTGATGAGCTATTTGCATTAAATGATGTGATGCCAACGCTTGCTGCAATTGTCGGCTATTCATTGCCAGAGGGCAGTGCAAAAGATGCTTATGATATGCTGCCGATTTTAGAGGGAAGGGAAAAAGGGAATCGTCCCAATGTAGTAGTCCAGTCATCCGGAAATGCTTTTGCATTTAGGAAGGGGGATTTTAAATTCATTCTTTCGAAAGACTCCTTGAAGTTGGGACAGCTTTATGATCTTGCCAACGACCCTTCAGAACTGAACGATATCGCAGAAACCCGAAAGGACCTGGCTCAAGCCATGAAGGACGAATTAATGCCTTATATTACTGAAGATTAAAAATTAAACAGACATCAAATTAATCACTCAACCCATATGAAAAATATCTTTCTATTTCTGTTTGTAATAAGTTTTTTTTCCTGCCAACAGTCGGCAGATCAAAGTGATCAGACCAATCAGTTTTCTGCTGATGTGATTGTTTATGGCGGAACTTCTGGTGCCGTAACCGCAGCAGTAGAAGTGGTTCGTTCAGGAAAATCTGTTATCATGGTATCACCGGATATTCACCTGGGAGGTCTGTCTTCCGGTGGTCTGGGATTTACTGATACTGGTAAAAAAGAAGCCATCGGCGGACTATCGCGAGAGTTCTATCAGCGTGTATTCAACTACTATGCTGTGGATAGCACCTGGAAATGGCAGGAAAAATCCGAGTATGGTAATGTAGGCCAGGGTACTCCAGCCATTGATGGAGCAAACCGAACCATGTGGATCTTTGAGCCCCACATTGCAGAGAATGTGTTTGAAGACTTTATTCGTGAATATGAAATAAAGGTATTCCGTGATGAGTGGCTGAACAGGTCAGGAGGCGTGGAGATGGCTGATGGTAAAATCATTGCCATGACTACTCTTTCAGGGAAACGGTTTGCAGGAAAAGCTTTCATTGATGCTACCTATGAAGGTGACTTGATGGCAGAAGCCAATGTGAGTTACCATGTGGGGAGGGAGAGTCAGGATACTTATGGTGAAAAATGGAATGGCGTTCAAACGGGCGTTTTACATCATCAGCATTGGTTCTGGGAGGACATTTCTCCTTACGTAGTTCCAGGTGATCCATCAAGTGGTGTGCTGCCAAAAATATCTACCGAAGATCCTGGAGAATATGGAGCAGGTGACGATAAAATCCAGGCCTATTGTTTCAGGCTTTGTATGAGCAACCATCCTGATAACAGGGTGCCTTTCCCTAAGCCAGCCAACTATGATCCAAAAGATTACGAGTTGTTGGGTAGAGTCTTTGATACGGGTCGTAAGGACTGGTTCCAAAAGTTTGATGTGATCCCTAACAGGAAGACAGATACCAACAATCACGGTCCTTTTAGCAGCGACAACATTGGGATGAATTACGATTATCCGGAAGCTTCATACGAGCGAAGGAAAGAGATCATCAAGGAGCATGAAGACTACCAAAAAGGACTGCTCTACTATGTAGCCAATGACCCACGGGTTCCAGAAGACATCCGAACAAAAATGAATGAGTGGGGACTGGCCAAAGATGAGTTTGTAGATAATGGCAACTGGCCTCACCAGATCTATGTGCGTGAAGCAAGACGGATGATTGGTCAGTATGTGACTACCGAGCATGAAGTAATGGGTACTCGGGAAGTAAAAGACCCTGTTGGAATGGGATCTTATGCCATGGATTCACACAATGTCCAGCGATACATCAAAGAAGATGGTTTTGTACAGAACGAAGGTGACATAGGGGTGCACCCTAAGAAGCCATACCAAATTTCTTTTGGATCGATTGTACCTAAGAAAGAAGAATGCACCAACCTGGTAGTACCAGTTTGTGTTTCTTCCAGTCATATTGCCTTTGGATCTATCAGGATGGAGCCAGTATTTATGATCCTTGGTCAGTCTGCTGCAGTCACAGCCAGCATGGCAATTGATAACAACGCTGCTGTGCAGGATGTAAATTATGATAAGCTAAAAGAGGCCTTGTTAGCTAAAGGACAAGTATTATCATTAGATTGATCAAATAACAACCAATTTAATGAAGTACTTTTTTGCCCCTATACTAGCGATAAGTCTGTTCTTTAACTGCTCAGCTCCTAAAGAAACCACCATTTCCAAAAAGGATGTTGAACGGATGAAATACAATAACCCGGGCCTGACCTCCGATCTTGGAGTAGGGCTATGGGCCTGGCCTCTTCCCATGGATTACGACCAGGATGGGGACATGGATTTGGTTGTTTCCTGCCCGGACAAACCTTTCAATGGGATTTATTTCTTTGAAAATGCATCAGGAGATAAATTTCCGGACTTCAAAGCACCCGTGCGATTAGGGGATGCCGTGAAGAATATCCAGGTATCGTATGTTGGGGGTGAGCCTCGTTTCATTGTGGGTGGTAAGGAGCTGGTAGATTTCCGCACTTCTCTTGATGCCAATCCCAAAGAGCTGTTCCCTTTGGATTCCATCATTGAAGTATTAAAGAATGATTATCCGGAAGGAAAGTACAATAAGAAGCCAAGATTCAACCAATGGAAGTACGTGGACTATGAGAATGATGGAGACATGGACCTGGTCGTTGGCGTGGATGACTGGACGGACTATGGCTGGGATAATGCCTACGATGACAATGGAACCTGGACCAATGGGCCATTGTATGGCTACGTCTTTCTCATTGAAAATGTAGAGGGCACTTATGTCAACAAAGGACGATTGGAAGCAGGCGGTGAAAGAATCAATGTGTATGGCGCACCCACACCGAATTTTGCGGATTTTGATGGGGATGGTGATCTGGATCTCATCTGTGGAGAGTTTATAGACCGATTCACCTGGTTTGAGAATATCGGCACCCGGGAAAAGCCAAAGTATGCAAAAGGTAAATTCCTGGAAAATGAATCCGGCCTGGTGAAAATGGACCTCGAGATGATCATTCCGGTAGCCCTGGATTGGGACAATGATGGGGACATAGACTTGGTGGTAGGAGATGAAGATGGAAGGGTAGCCTTTGTAGAGAATACTGGTGCCCTTGCACAAAACATGCCCGTATTCAAGTCACCTGTCTATTTCCGACAGGAAGCAGCGCATGTCAAGTTTGGGGCATTGGTCACACCGTATAGTGTAGACTGGGATGATGATGGTGATCTGGATCTTATTTGTGGAAATACCGCAGGATATATTGGTTTCATTGAAAATCTGGATGGAAACAATCCTCCAAAGTGGGCGGAACCTGTACGATTGGAAATTGGTGGTGAGCCCGTCAGGATCATGGCCGGTGACAACGGGTCTATTCAGGGACCATGTGAAGCAAAGTGGGGCTATACGACCTTGTCTGTGGCTGACTGGGACGGAGATGGTCTGAAAGATGTGATCGTAAATTCTATCTGGGGTAAGGTGGAATGGTATAAGAATGTGGGAAGCAAAGGAGCACCTCAACTATCTGAGAAGCAAAGTGTGAAGGTGGCCTGGGAAGGAAAAGCACCTAAGCCGGCCTGGACATGGTGGGATCCAAAAGAGAATGAGCTGGCTCCACAGTGGAGAACAATCCCTTATGCCATCGACTGGAACGAGGATGGTTTGATGGATTTGGTCATGCTCGATCATGAAGGTTATCTGGCGTTCTTTGAGCGATTTAAAGCAGGTGAGGAGCTGATTTTGAAGCCGGGACAGAGAATTTTCAGAGATGAGAATGGTGAGGTATTAAGGTTGAATGAAAGGGAAGCAGGCGGAAGTGGACGAAGAAAATTCACCTTTACGGATTGGGATCAGGATGGTGATCTGGACTTGATCCTTAATAGCAAGAACGTTGATTTCTTTGAGAATACAGGGACCAGGGATGGCGTCACTTCTTTCAAGGACCATGGCAACATGTCTGATGCTTTGCTTGCAGGTCATACCACCAGCCCCACCATCGTGGATTGGGATGGAAATGACGTACCTGATTTACTTATTGGTGCAGAGGATGGATTTTTCTATTATCTGAAAAATGAGTAGGGATTTTTGATGGTTGTATTTCAGCATGTCAAGTTCAGCTTTAACAATGAGGCTGTACTTCACAATTGGCTTTTAATTCGAGCTTTTACCTCCTTCCAACTTGATCCAGCCGTTGGATTTGCTTCATGAGAAGCAATTCTCTCATCTAAAATCTCCCTATGAGTGGTACTTAACTCATAATCATCTTCCTTCATATCCGACTGGACCATCGCATACATTAAATTGATTAAACGGTCATCTGCCTTATTGATGTATTCATGAAGTAATTCTCTTATTTGATTTGTTCCCATAATGGTGCCTTTCCTAGTGTGAAGATAACGTTTTCATTCTATTTTCAGTTTAGCAACCTCAGACGAATATTAGTGAGATTATTTTGTAATGACATTTCAAATATCAATCAGCTTTTATTTAAATATTCTTAAATTCCGTTCTGACTTGATGTGTCAGTATTCTAGCTACTTTAAATTAAATTAGTGCATTCGTGGCTTTTTTGATTAACCCGAATTTACAAGTGGTAAAAAGTAACTCTTCAAATACCCTCTTTTTTTTCTCTCTTATTTTTAGCCTAACCGGATGTCAATCAGGAGCAAATCAAGCTGATGAGACCATCCCAAAACCCAACATCATCCTTCTCATGGCAGATGATCATGGCTGGGGTGATACAGGATACAATGGGAATGATACCATCCTCACTCCACACCTGGACCGGATGGCTGGTTCAGGTATCCATTTCAATCGGTTTTATGCTGCTGCACCAGTTTGCTCACCCACACGTGGCAGTTGCATCACAGGCCGGCATCCTTACAGGTATGGTATCTACACAGCCAATGCTGGCATGATGAAACCTGAAGAGATTACCCTTGCTGAGGCAGTAAAAACCAAAGGGTATCGCACAGGTCATTTTGGGAAATGGCACCTGGGCACACTCACCAATGACACCATCGATGCTAACCGGGGCGGTCGAAAGCCGGATGTGTATTCTCCTCCCTGGGACAATGGTTTTGATGTATGTTTTTCCACAGAGTCAAAAGTCCCAACCTGGGATCCAATGGTCACGCCCTCAAAAGAGGCATTAGATGTTGGGAACCGCACACCGGGAGATCATTTTGGTACTTTCTATTGGACTGGCCCCGGACAAATAGAAACCGATAACCTGGAAGGGGACGACTCCCGTGTGATCATGGATCGGGCGATCCCATTTGTAAAGGAAAGTGTAGAAAGTGAGGAGCCATTCCTGGCGGTGATCTGGTTTCATACCCCACATCTTCCGGTTCTGACTGGTGAAAAGTACCGGAACATGTATCCCGGAATGAGCGAGGATATTCAGCACTACTACGGCTGTATCACTGCCATGGATGAACAGATCGGTCGGTTGCTGACTACACTTGAAGAATTAGGTGCTGATGAAAACACGCTGATCTTCTACACCAGTGACAATGGCCCTGAAGGCGCAAAGAGAATAGCCAGAACCCAGGGATCCACTAAAGGACTCCGAGGCAGGAAGAGAAGCCTGTACGAAGGTGGTGTGAGGGTGCCGGGTATCATGTATTGGCCGGAAAGGATTACTCAATCCTCAAAAGTTGATCTCCCGGTAAGCACCAGCGATTATTACCCAACTATTTTAGATATTCTGGATATTGAGATGCCCAATCAGCCTATGGTAGACGGCATCAGTTTGGTACCACTTCTTGAAGGGAAAATGGATACCAGACCAACACCAATAGGTTTTCAATTCAAAGACCAGCTGTCCTGGGTAGAAGGGAAATACAAACTATACTCACCGGATCAGGGCGAAAGTTGGGAGCTGTATGATATTGAGGCGGATCCGGGGGAAACTTTAGACATCAGCATGGAAAACGAAACTATAGTAAGCCGACTCAGGTCGGACCTTTTGCAGTGGGTTGAATCCTGCGAAAAAAGTGATCAGGGATTGGATTATAAATGATTGGAGATCATCTCCAGCATTAACATTCTTTATAAAGTAGATAACATGGATAGAAGGGATTTTATTGGCAATTTATCTGCCGGAAGCCTCATTTTAGGTGCTCCTGCATGGGGATACTCAACGGCATTTGCTGATCAATCAAGAAGCATTGCTAACCTGGAGACCGAAGCTCGCACCGACGTAGTGATAGCTGGTGGTGGCCTGGGAGGCGTTGCAGCAGCTTTAGGGTGTTTGCGAAATGGCCTGTCCGTTATCCTGACTGAGGAGACAGATTGGATTGGAGGGCAGATCAGCCAACAGGGGGTACCTCCGGATGAGCACAAGTGGATCGAGACCCATGGAGCCCCCGAATCTTACAGGGAATATCGGAGAAGGGTCCGGGATTTCTACAGACGAAATTACCCATTAACACCTGAGGCAAAAGCCAAAGAAAATTTAAATCCGGGCGATGGCTCGGTTTCCAGAATATGTCATGAACCTCGAGTCGCCCTGGCAGTGATGCTGGAGATGCTTGCTCCGTATATGAGTTCAGGCAAACTGATTTTACTGCCTCAACATAAGGTGGTGGCCGCTGATGTGGATGGGGATTCCGTGAAAAGTGTGAATATACGTGACCTGAGAGATGACAATGAAAAGTTCATTTCTGCCAGCTATTTCATTGATGCCACTGAGCTGGGAGATTTGCTTCCACTCACGGGAACGGAATATGTGACTGGTGCGGAGTCAAAAGCAGAAACGAATGAATTGCATGCTGCAGAAAAGGCAGACCCCACCAATAACCAGGCGTTCACGGTATGCTTTGCCATAGATTATGTTCCGGGTGAAAACCATGTGATCCCCAAACCCAGAGAATATGATTTCTGGCAGGCATTCACACCCAAAATGGACCATCCCTGGTCTGGTAAGCTGCTGGACCTGAGCTATACCCATCCTTCTACGTTAAAGCCCAAGACCCTTGGATTTCATCCTGAGGGAGTCAGGACAGGTGATGCCCTGAATCTTTGGCTGTACAGACGCATCATCAACCCGGGCAATTTTGTTCCTGGAACCTACGCAGGTGGAGCCACCATTGTCAACTGGCCGCAGAATGACTACTTCCTGGGTAACATCGTGGACGTGAGCGAGGCCGAGTTTAATAAAAATGTGAACAGAGGGAAGCAGCTAAGCCTTTCCTTGCTGTATTGGCTACAGACGGAAGCTCCCCGACCGGATGGTGGTGCAGGCTGGCCGGGTATCCGACTGCGAAAAGACATGATGGGCACGGAAGATGGCCTGGCCAAATACCCATACATCAGGGAGTCTCGCAGGATCAGGGCACAATTCACCATCCTGGAAGAGCATGTGGGAGCTGAAAACAGGATCATGGTGGCAGGAAAGAAAAAGGGAACCAAAGCAGCCAGGTTTGAAGACAGTGTGGGCATCGGGTATTATCACATTGACCTGCATCCTAGCAGCGGAGGCAACAACTACATCGACTTTGGTTCATTGCCGTTCCAGATCCCGCTAGGGGCTCTGCTGCCAGAGCGGATGAAAAACATTCTGCCAGCCAACAAAAACATCGGAACCACTCACATCACCAATGGTTGCTACCGACTTCACCCGGTGGAGTGGAGTATCGGAGAGGCAGTGGGGATGTTGTGCGCCTTTGCTTTGAATAAAAAGGTCACTCCTGAAGCCGTAAGAGCTGATGCAAGTCTATTGGCCGACTTCCAGAGATTTATTCAGTCGCAGGGGATAGAGCTGGAGTGGCCCGAGGGGTAATTTGATTACATTAATTGGACAGAGTAGATTATTTTGTTGTCTATAGACAAAGGATTTGTAAATAAGTAAGATTCTTTGTCTATAAGTAAAACTTTGAGTTCAATAAGCTTTCAAGCTCATTCAATGGCCTATTTCCCCGGCTGGTGTTTTACCCTATCCGTAATTTAAGAGTGTTTTACTTAAAACGGTGTATGTTGCTAATCCCGAAGGGATGACAGTATTATAGTAAAATATCATTGGAACGAATTTAAACTCCGAAGGTGCCCGACCAGGGGAGTGACATTATGGCTGGATCATTCTCACAAATTTATATTCATGCTGTCTTTGCAGTAAAAGGAAGAGCGAACTTGTTGAATAAAACCTGGCGACCTGAAGTGTTTAAATACATTTCAGGGATCATTGAAAACAAAAACCAGAAATCAATCATTGGTAAATGGGGTTGCTGATCATGTCCATATCTTTGTTGGTTTGAAGCCCTCTATGGCATTATCGGATTTGATGAGAGATGTTAAAAACAATACTACAAATTTTATCAATGAGAAAAAGTGGCTGCCGGGTAAATTCACCTGGCAGGAGGGATATGGAGCATTTTCATATTCCCATTCACAGCTCAATAACGTCTATCAATACATTCTCAATCAAGAAGAACATCATAAAAAGCAAACCTTTAAAGAGGAATATTTAGCTTCTAAAAAAATATGAGATTCCATATGAAGAGCGTTTCTTGTTTGAATGGTTATAATGACACCCCTTCGGGGTTTTGGACCTTCTGTTTGACCAAGCATCTATAATAATTTCATCCCTTCGGGATTTAATTAAGATGAAAAATGAATGAAGAATTGGTGGTTTAGGTTGATGACAATAATGGTGTCTTCACCAGACCGATAAGAAAGTCAAGGTTATACATATTATTTATTGCTTATTGCTTATTGATGGATTTCACAAAAATCCACCACCAAGCTCCACCGAATGTAAGATCGCTAAGAATTGTACTCAATTAGCCGTAATTTCGAGTCAGGTTTATTCCACATCAAATGACCCTAAAATCAACATTTTATTTACTCATCTGTGCATTCATTCTTTCATGTTCCCAACAGGAAAAAATAAAATCCGGCAATCCTGTCTTTGAAGGATGGTATGCCGATCCGGAGGGCATCATTTTCGATGACGAATATTGGATCTACCCCACCTATTCGGATATCTATAGCCGGCAGGTGTTTATGGATGCTTTTTCCTCAAAAGACCTAATCGAGTGGACCAAACATGAAAGGATCATTGATACTGCAGCCGTGCAATGGGCAGACAGCGCCATGTGGGCACCAGCCATCCTGAAGAAAGGCTCAGACTACTTCTTGTTTTTCGCAGCCAATGACATCCAGAACAATCAATCCTTAGGAGGTATAGGCATCGGGATTTCAGATAAACCCGAAGGACCGTATCGTGATTACCTGGGTAAGCCACTACTCGACTCTATCGTCAATGGGGCCCAGCCTATCGACCAATATGTGTTTCAGGATGTGGATGGTCAGTATTACATGATCTACGGGGGCTGGCGTCACTGCAACATTGTCAAGCTGAAGGATGACTTCACTGGTTTTGAGCCATTCGATGACGGCACCATCTTTAAGGAGATTACGCCCGATCAATATGTGGAGGGCCCGATCATGTTTATCAAAGACAATAAGTATTACTTCATGTGGTCTGAAGGTAGCTGGGGTGGTCCTGACTACCGGGTAGCGTATGCCATTGCCGACAATCCTTTTGGACCTTTCGAAAGAATAGGGGTGGTCCTCCAGCAGGACCCTAATGTGGCTACCGGGGCTGGACACCACTCACTGCTAAAGAACGGGGAGGACTGGTATGTCGTTTATCACCGTCGACCTCTCGGCGATGACGGTCGAGACCACCGGGTCGTTTGTATCGACAAAATGGAATTCGACGACCATGGCCTGATCAAACCGGTAAAAATTACATTTGAAGGGGTAGAGCGGAATTTGATAGAGGCTGGCAATTAGCTTGTGTCAACGCTTCGACATTGTTCCACCCTGCAACCTTCGTTGGTGTTTTCACAGTGTTTTCACCAACGAACATTGGCAGACGACCCATAGTGTAAATGATCTTTAACCCCCCCCCCATTACAAAAATCCTAAAAATCAATCCCTTCCAAAACTGATTTTTAAAGATATTTTATAAATTGACCCGATTATGGTGCTTTTGTCCATGGCGCTTCTGAGGTATTCAGGGAATGAAAGAAAAGAAAATATACGAAAAGTCAGCCCAGCGTTTCGAGGAGATCTATCGGAAGTATTATGAAGGTCTGCATACGCTGGCAACTGTAATTATCGGGTCCGAAGCCCAGGCCAAGGATGTGGTGGCGGATGTTTTCTTTAACCTCTGGAAGAAAGCAGAACCTGACTTTCAAGCCATCAAACAGATCAAACCCTACCTGTACACCAGCGTTAAAAATCAGGCACTCAAGAGCCTGGCGGCCGATCCCTCTAAATTCAATGAACGGGACTATGACCTGAAGCTGTCCTCAATTGAAAACATTGATCCTGAAGAACTTCTTATCGGTAAGGAGTTGGAAGATTTTCTGACAAAAGCCGTTCAGGACCTGCCACCCCAATGCGGTGTCGTATTTCAGCTGTTTCACGAGAAAGGCATGAGCCATGAAGAGATCAGTATTGAGCTGGGGATATCGACCGAGACTGTACGATACCACCTCAAGACAGCTTTGAAGAAGATCCGGCAGAAGCTTGAGAATGAATTCGACAACACCCGTGTCATCAATTGGTATACCTCACTGGTCATTTTAATGCTGCTGTCGATTTGATACACCATATTTCAATCAGATTGATATACTTTATTGGGCTTGTCATATCCGGCCTTTCTGCAGAAGCTCAATCCGATTGGAGAAATATCACTGAGGGCATTGAGATTCCTACCAGATCCTATGCCGATCAACCTTACATTGTCAAAACCGACGATGGTGCGTGGCTGTGTATCCTCACAACAGGTGCTGGCAGGGAGGGAGAACCAGGCCAGGTTGTTGCAGTCACCCGGAGCGAAGATCAGGGTAAGAGCTGGTCCGACCTCACCTATTTAGAACCGTTGGATGGTCCGGAAGCATCATATGCCGTGATGCTAAAAGTGCCATCGGGAAGAATTTATGCTTTTTATAACCACAATACAGACAACATCAGGTGGGTACGGGCGGACAGCGCCTATTATAATGATGGAAAATGCTATCGTGTAGACAGCCAGGGGTATTTTGTTTTTAAGTATTCGGATGATCACGGGAAGACCTGGTCTGAAAACCGATATACCATTCCGGTACGCGAATTCGAAGTTGACCGCAACAACGCCCATGGCGGGGACATCCGGTTTTTCTGGAATGTGGGCAGGGCCTTTCAGCACAATGGAAAAGGCTATGTACCCTTACACAAGGTAGGTGGTTTCGGGCAGGGATTCTTTACTTCTAATGAAGGCGCGCTTCTGATGAGTCCCAATATTCTGACAGAAAAGAATCCTAAAAAGATTAAGTGGGAAACGCTGCCTGATGGCGATATTGGGCTTCGTACGCCTCCCGGAGGAGGGCCCATTTCCGCAGAGCAAAATTTCAGCGTGTTGAGTGATGGGAGCTTTTATGTGGTCTATCGATCGGTTGATGGACACCCGGTGTACAGCTACAGCAGGGATGAAGGACATATCTGGGAACCCCCAAGATACCAGGCCTATGCCAATGGAAAGCTGATGAAGCATCCACGAGCTGCGAATTTTGCCTGGAGATGCCGCAATGGAAAATATCTCTATTGGTATCACAACCACGGTGGCAGGAGCTATGACGACCGAAACCCTGTTTGGATAAGCGGTGGTGTGGAGGTGGATGGACCGGATGGAAAGTTCATCCAATGGTCCCAACCAGAGATATTGCTTTATGATCGGGATCCATATATCCGCATGAGTTATCCGGACCTGGTAGAAGAAGAAGGAGAATATTATTTTACCGAGACCCAAAAATCCATAGCCAGGATACATCAGGTAGATAAGAAGCTACTTGAAGGATTATGGGGTCAGTTTGAAAAGCAGCAACAGGAGGCTTCAGGCGCAGTATTGTCCTGGCAGCGGGGAAATAGTGCTGGCTCGGAAACTGTGAAGATGCCCCGGCTACCTGAATTTGTGGGCAGAGATGCCAACAGAGCCGATCATGGCACTAAAAATTTGAATGCCGGTTTCACGATTGATATGAAAGTGAGGTTCAGTGACTGGGAAGCAGGCAAAATAATCCTGGATAGCCGGTTGGACAATGGGCAGGGACTCATGGTGAGCATGACCGATCGCGGCACCCTGGAATTACAGATGCTCGACGGAAGGACCATCGCGGCGTGGGACTCTGATCCTGTTTTTGAAGAAGGTAAAACACACCATGTCACCATCATGGTAGATGGGGGTCCTGGAATCATTTCGTTTGTGGTGGACGGCCAGGTGTGTGATGGTGGCACCTATCGACAGTTTGGCTGGGGCAGGTTCAGTCCCGATTTCAGGCATGCCAATGGAGCTGATCAATTGGTGATCGATAAAGACGTCACCGAGTTGAAAATCTACAACAGAGCACTCACGGTCTCTGAATCCATCGGAAATTACCTTTCAAAGTAGATTTAGTTTAATCAACACCTGCTTTGGTAAGGCGTGATTCATTGTGAAATTGTCACTAAAATCAATATTATATTGCACTCAATTAATAATTACAGTCTTTTTTATAAATAGATTGTATTTATTTCAAAATATCCTACCAGAAATCAGCCTTCTCAGATCTTATATATAGTCGCATGAAAATGCCACTTCAGACGATATGGATATAGACGACATCATCATACGAGACCTGGAAGGCAAACTTTCTTCGGAGGACCAATCACGGCTGAATGCCTGGTTGAAAGACAGCCCGAAGAATATGAAAACATACAACCAGGTAAAATACATACTCGCTAAGCAGGGGACACCATTAACCAGCAATGGTGAGGCGGAAGTCTGGCAGGAGCTTCGCAAAAGGATGGACGCTGATGCTTCCCAAAAACAGGATACCCCATCAAAAAGAACCATCAATCCATGGCTCAAATATGCTGCAGTTATTTTACTGAGCATTGGATTGGGTGCTGTGATCCATCAGAATCTGCCTGAAGAACAAAACATGGCACAATCAGAACCCAGGATCATCGAAAAGGTGAGCATGCCTGGTCAGAAGATCACCACGAAGCTACCAGATGGTACCGTCGTAAAGCTCAATGGGAACAGCAAACTCCTGGTACCGGAGCAATTTGTTGGAGAGATCCGGCGGGTGGAATTGCAGGGAGAAGCTTTCTTCGATGTGCAGCCTGACAAGTCGAAACCTTTTATCATCAGTGTTGGAAATATGGAAGTGAAGGTGCTGGGTACCTCCTTCAACGTGAAGGAAGATGGCATCCTGAATCAAAAAATTGTAGCCGTTAAAACCGGTAAAGTGGCTGTGGAAGACAAGCAGAGCGGGGAGCTGGTCGTGCTGAATCCGAGCCAGATGGTGATCCAGCATGAAGGTGAGGGCATGTATAAGCAAGACTTTGAGCTGGCCGATGAACTGTTTGGCTGGACAGAAAATAAGCTGGTGTTTAATGACGACGATCACCAAAAGGTATTACAGGAGCTGGGTTACTGGTTTGGGATGGAGGTAGAAGTGAGGGGCAGGATCGACCAGAAGGTGAAATACACGGCTACCTATGAGAACCCGACATTGGAAGAAGTGCTGTTGAGTACTTCTCACATTTTCAAGTTTAATTATCAGATAAATGGCAAGAAAATTATAATAGAATAATAGGATAAAATGTAAAAAAGAGCCGGATTCACTTTGGGCAAAGCAGCCGACTCTTCGATACAGCTTTAGCAATCAAAACCAAAACCATATGTTAACAAAACTACTAAAAATTGCAATTCGCATGTCGAAATTGGCGATTTATACGATGATTATTTGCCAGACGATCGTCATGGCAAATGCGACCGAGACTACGGCTCAGCACAAGTTTCTCAGGGAGATCAGTGTGGAGCTGGAGAGCAAGGTCGGCGAACGAAACCTCCTGGATCTCGTCACCGAGATCGAATCCAAATCAGACTTTCATTTTGCATACTCCAAAGCAGCTATGCGCAAGTTAAGCGTCGAGCTCGACGGAGGTCAGTGGAACATGGATGAGTTGATGATGGAACTGTCTAAACAATTACAGCTTTCCATTAGGAGGGTTAATTCTACCATTTCCTTAATGCCAGTGAGCGAAGACACAGCGCTCCCTGCTTTCAATGAGGAGTTTGAAGTCCAGCTCTCCGTATCCGGAAAGGTGACCGATGAGAATGGGGAAGGGTTGCCGGGGGCGACCGTTCAGGAAAAGGGAACCACCAATGGGACCATCACTGACGTGGATGGAAATTTTAGTATTCAGGTACCGGAAGATGCGGTAATGACTGTTTCGTTTGTGGGCTACGAAACACAAGAAATACAGTTAAATGGGCGGTCTACATTATCTATTAAAATGGGGCTGGATGCTGAGCAGTTGGAGGAAGTGGTAGTGGTTGGTTATGGAACACAAAAAAGAGCAGATCTTACTGGTTCTATTTCATCAATCAGCTCTGAGGACTTACAGGAGGTTCAGGTATTGTCACCTGATCATTCTTTGCAGGGACGAGTAGCTGGTGTGAATGTAACACAGACATCAGGACAGCCTGGCGCAACAAACAGAATTCGCATCAGAGGAGGAAATTCAATTTCGGCGGGCAACGAACCTCTTTATGTTATTGATGGATTTCCTATTTACAACAACAACAATTCATCAAACACAAACGCTGCCAGATCTCCAAACCTGAATGCGCTGGCAACCATAAATCCTGGGGATATTGAATCAATTGAAGTTTTAAAAGATGCTTCTGCAACTGCAATTTATGGGTCACGTGGAGCGAATGGAGTAATCTTAATAACTACTAAAAGAGGATCGTCAGGAAGAAATAATATTTCATTTGAAGGAAGCTATGGTATTCAGAATGTGCGTCAAACAATTCCTATGCTAAATGCATCAGAATTTGCCGCTTTTGAAAATGAGATATTCCTCTATCAAAGAGATATTCTTGGTCAAAGTAATAGGGTTCCAGTATATACAGACGAGCAAATAGCGTCTCTTGGTGAAGGTACCAACTGGCAAGACGAGTTGTTCCGAAGTGCTCCAATCCAGAACTATCAATTGTCGTTTACCGGTGGAGATACTGATACCAAATATTCAATTATTGGTGGATATACAGACCAGCAAGGTATTATTCTGAATTCTGATTTCAAACGATATTCCTTGAGAGTAAATCTTGATAAAACGATCAATTCCAGAATTAGAATTGGAAACAGTTCTTCCATTAACCGTACCACTTCAAATCTTGCTTTTACCGGAGCAGCAGGTGGTATTCAGGGATCAGGTTCCGGGGTCGTTGGTGTTGCAATGCATTTTAATCCGATTGTACCGGTACATGATCCAAATACCGGGGAGTATTCATTTGATGATTTAAATGTTGGAGAATACCCTGGTGCTGTAAATAGATCAGTTCCTTTTTATAATCCTGTGGCGTTGGCGGAATTGGCTACTAATGTAAGTCAGAGCTTAAGGTCATTAAACAGTGTTTTTGGTGAAGTTGACTTGATGGATAACCTCACGTTTAAGACCAGTCTTGGAGCAGATTTTATGACCACTAAACAAAAAAGCTATATGCCTGCTTCCACTAAGTTTGCAGCTGCTGTTGGAGGTTCGGCGCGTATAGGTCAGGTAGAAACCTTTACCTGGTTGAATGAAAATACGCTGAATTATCGGTATCTAAGCGGGAAACATAATCTCAACTTTTTGATTGGTTATACTGCTCAATCATCCAGAACCGAAAGGTTTGAAGTAAATGATGCCGGGTTTGTAAACGATGTATTGGCTGAGAATAATATCGGTACAGGAAGTATCAATTCCAATCCTGTGCCGCCTGGGGTTTCCGAATGGGGACTAATTTCTTACCTGGCACGTGCCAATTATATATTTAGTGACAGGTATTTATTTACGCTTACGGCAAGATATGACGGATCTTCCAGATTCGGTAATGACAACAAATGGGGTTTTTTCCCTTCTGCTGCATTTGCATGGAGACTTTCCGAAGAAGGATTTATACAATCAATTGATGCTATCTCACTTCTCAAGCTGAGATCCAGTTATGGATATACTGGTAATCAGGAAATAGGGATTTATCAGTCTCTTGCTCAGATGAGCAGCTCTATTTATACAATTGGAGGAAGTTCAGTTGCAGGATTCTCTTCAACCCGAATAGCCAATCCAAATTTGAAGTGGGAGACAACTTCTCAGTTTGACCTCGGGTTCGATTTGGGATTATTTAATGATAAACTTTCGATTGTAGCAGATTATTATTTGAAAAAAACTGAGGATCTGTTGTTAAGCGTTCAAATACCCTCCACAAGTGGTTTTACCTCTTCACTTCAAAATATTGGGGGAGTTAAGAATGAAGGATTTGAATTGAGTATTAATACTGTAATTCTGGAAGGTGACTTCAACTGGGATTTTTCTGTGAACTGGGCCACAAACAAAAATACCGTTACAGATCTTGGAGATGAGGATCAAAGACTTATTTACAGTGGGTGGAATGTACTTAAAGGTGCACCTGCTTCATTGCTGGAGGTGGGTCAGCCAATTGGAAATTTTGTTGGATGGAAAACAAATGGCTGGTTCCTGACAGATGCCGAAGCTGCCGCTGCACCAGATCAGACACCGGCAGATCAGAATCCAAGACAACTGGGTGGAAATATTCGATACGTGGATATCAATGATGATGGGGTCGTAAATGATGATGACAGAACGACCATTGGAAATGCGCTACCAAAATGGACAGGTGGATTCTCTTCTTCATTTTCATTTAATGGTCTCTCATTAAGTACTGTTTGGACCTTTTCAGTCGGCAATGACATCATGAATTTCAACAAGATTGAAAATCATTTTGGGATTGGAAGGTATAACGCCAGTAAGAATTTTGCCAATCGCTGGTCATACATGAATTCTGAAGAAGAGAACCTCAATGCAACGGCCCCAACAGTTTTGGATTCCAGAAATTTATTTTCTGTTATTGATTACTGGGTAGAGGATGCTTCCTATTTAAGGATGAGGAGTATCACGCTGTCCTATGATTTCCCCATATCAAAGATGAAGTTATCATTTATTCAAAATGCTCAGATTTATCTCAGTGGCCAAAATCTCATCACATTCACGGAATACTCAGGGTATGATCCGGAGGTAAATCTTGGTGAGCAGGACAATTTGCTGCTAGGGTATGATTACGGAGCCTATCCGGCAGCTAAATCTTACACCCTTGGATTCAGGTTTAATTTCTAATCCTACCAGGTCTTTTGAAAATATCTAAAACTTGAAAAAATGAAAAACATACTATTAATATTATTCCTTTTGGTAATGTCAGCTTGCACTGGATTGCTAGATGAGAATCCAGAAACATTTATTTCACCTGATGCTTTTTATACCACTGTAGATGAGGCAACTGCGGCTGTTTATGCAGCCTATGATATCCTGCCATCCATGTATAGAAATCCCTACATGACATCATTCAGTGATATAGCATCAAATAGTTTTATTGTAACCTCAGCGTCAGCTACTGATTTTCAACCATTTGATATTCATACGATCAGTCCGTCAAATTCTAGGCTGACTGATTTTTGGGAGTTCTCTTATCGTGGGATCAATCGAGTCAACGCAATCATTGATAGGGTTCCTGATATCACCGGAGATGAAGGAGAAAAGAATGAAATAATTGGTGAGGCCAAATTTCTTAGAGCATTCTTCTATTTTAATATGGTGAGATTATTTGGTGATATTCCGCTCACTCTGAATGAAACAACCTCATTGAATAATCTTAAACTTCCGAGAAGCCCTAAGAGCAATGTATATCAACAAATTGTTGCTGATCTGGAAGATGCGATATCAAAATTGCCCGATGAGCCAAAAGAAACTGGCAGAGCAGATATCAATGCTGCCAGGGGAATGCTGGCTAGAGTTCAGCTTACCCTGGGTAGTTTCCCCGAGGTAGTTGATAACACAAGTGATGTTATTAATTCCGGCGAATTTGATTTGTGGGAAACATACAGAGAAGCGTTCCTTGAAAGTAATGACAATGGCAAGGAATCCATATTTGCTATCCAATTCGAGCAGAACATAGATGGCAACAACCTGAATAGCTGGTCAATGCCACCAGTTCTTAATGCCTATGTGAATGATCCACCATTGTTTGATTTGATGGAAGTTTCAACCGAGTTGGAAAATAGTTACGAACCAGGAGATCAGCGAAAATTGCTTAATGCAGTGTCTGAATATGTTACGAGTACAAATGATACCATACGTTTTCAAGCGATGAGCTTCAAATACAGCGATGGAATTTTTAAGGATAAGCCGGGGGGTGGGTTCAATAATGCAGGTAATTCAGGAGTGAACTATCCAATTTTAAGATATGCGGATATTCTTTTGATGCATGCTGAAGCAGTTAATGAAGTGAGTGGACCCACAACAGAGGCGTTTGAGTCTTTGAATATGGTTCGAAGAAGAGCTTTTGGGGTAGACATCTCCGTGGCTTCAGCTTATGATCTTTCAGGTCTGGATCAGGAGGCATTTCGCCAGGCAGTCTGGCTGGAACGCTTCAGGGAATTACCTCATGAATCTCACCAGTATTTTGATTTGATTCGGACTGGTCGTGCTGAGAGCACATTAAATATATCAGCTTCGAAACTGGTTTACCCGATTCCACAACGCGAAATTGACGTGAATGATCAATTGACCCAAAACCCCGATTACAATTAATCTATGGTATCTATAAAAAATGCTTTCTGGTCTTGTTTTCTAACCGGGCTATTTTTAATCAACTTCTGCTATGGTAAGCCCCTGGAAGTAAAGCCAATAAAAGTTGATGTATGTATATATGGTGGGACGGCAGCTGGAGTAATAGCTGCTGTCCAATTAGCCAAATTAGGGCACAATGTAATCATTATTGAGCCCGGACGGCATGTCGGAGGCATTGCAGTGGATGGCCTTGGGGGAACGGATATCAACAACCATCGCGAATTCAAAAACGATGGGGCAGTAGGGGGTATGTCATTAGAATTTTACCAGAAAGTTGCGGATCATTATGGGATTGAAAATTTTCTGGATAAAAGAATAGATCCGGCAAACTGGAGATTTGAATCCAGTGTGGCAGATAGCATTTATGATTCATGGCTTGCCTTGTATGATATACCCGTCTACTATGAAACGGAGATTATTTTTGATTTTGAGGCAGTTGAAAAGGAAGGAAATGTCTTAAAAAGAATCAAAATGGATAATGGATTACAAGTGGAGGCAAAATACTTCATGGATGCAAGTATTGAAGGTGATCTCCTCCATTATTCAGGGATTAGTACATTTATTGGCCGAGAATCAAACGCACTTTATAAGGAGACTAAAAATGGCATCAGGGCTGAGAACACATTTGCACAGTTTAAGGTCAAAGTAGATCCATATAAATCACCCGGAAACCCAAAAAGTGGTTTGATACCCACAATATTTGATGAACCGATTGGTAAAGCTGGCTCCGAAGATAAAAGGCTACAGGCTTATTGTTTTAGGGTGTGTTTGACTCAGGATACTTCTAATATGGTACCGATACCTAAACCCGAAAACTATGATCCTGGTCAATATGAAATCTATCTGAGATACTTTGAAGCAGGAGGATCAGCACATGTGCCCCGGGCCAATTTACCGAATGGTAAAACTGATTTTAACGGAGGTGGTGATCTTTCTCACAACCTGTATGGATACAGTCATGAATACCCAGGCGGGTCAAAGCAAAAAAGAGCTGAGATTTATGATTATCATAAGAATTTCACACAAGGTTTGTTCTATTTTTTATCTAATGATCCCAAAGTCCCAGGGGATATAAGAAACAGGTGGAGTTCCTGGGGGTTGTGCAAAGATGAGTTTGTTGACAATGGTCATTGGCCCAGAAAACTGTATGTTAGAGATGCCAGAAGAATGGTTTCTGATTATGTGATTACGGAACATCACACCCGAAAGGTAGATCCTGAACCAGTTGAAGACCCCGTAGGAGTCGCTTACTGGCCACCAGATGTTCATCATGTAAGAAGAATAGTAAAAGATGGATACGCATATAATGAGGGGTTTGTATTTGGAGGAGATGAGTGGTTGCCTTTTGGCATATCGTACAGGTCTTTGGTTCCCAAGAGAAAGGAGGCTACAAACATTATAACTCCGACGTGTCCGTCGTCCAGTCATATTGCATATGGAGCTATTCGAATAGAATGGACCTTTATGGTACTTGGGCAATCAGCAGCCTTAGCACTCGACTTAGCCCTTAAGAACGATCTGGCAATTCAGGATGTCCCATATGATCAATTGAAGGAAACCTTATTGGAAAACAACCAGATTTTAGAGTTGAAGAAAATGTAAAATAAACCCAAATCTTAAATACTCTTAAAAACCGGATTCTTCCGGTTTTTTTGTTTTGGAGCAAAGGAATGGAAGTCTGCTGACTCTATCCAAAAACGAGACTGCTTCGCTCCGCTCGCAGTGACGGTGCTTTTTGTCGTTACCCAAAACCGACCTACAGCAACGTCATTACGAAGCCTGCCAGCACCGAAGCTGATAAGGCTGAAGTAATCTTGGCATCGATATGGAGGGGATCAGCTTTAGGTCGGTGTGTCACCGACCAAGCGAACAGGCCCACTACTATCAACTAAAACTTAAACCCAAAATCAAGCCCGGGTTGAATAAAGTAGTTAGGCCACCTTTGTTCTACAGCTTTAAAAGAATCCGGAACCCCAGTCCTTAGGGGCCAATAACTACACCCAATAGCAGGTTCAAAAAAGAAACGGTCTTTAAAAAACTTAAACTGGTAGCCTAAATAAAAGTCTGAGTATAAGGTGAATCCATTCCCAATCTCCTGTTTATGCTCATCCATATATTTTTCAAAAGCATTCAGTACATAAACTGATGTATAGAGTCCTTCCCACCAAAATCGCTGATAGCCAATTTGAGGAGCAAGTATGCGTGCATGTCCGGGATAGTTTAGCCCAGGTCCATCAAAATCCGGTCCGAAAGGGATACCTATTGGCCAGGCATACTTTGACCTCTTAAATCTCAATTGAATAACATCCTTAGGGGTAATCCTATAGCCTGCATTTATTTGTATATAGCCTGGATTGTTTGTATCATCAAGATTACCTAACAGTAATAGCGTGCTACCAACAAACCACCTCCTATAAGTGTTGTCTTTTTTTGCTTGCTGTGCTTTAACCTGTAAACTGCTTGCCAACACCAAGGCAAGTCCAATCCATAAAATTTTCTTTTGCATCTCTTTTATATATCGTCATATGAGAAAGCAAAATTGGATTAACCACTAGCTTAAATACGTTCACTTAGGTTAAGAAATGACGCCTTTGTCTTTCTCCAGGATCCTTGCCCTTAATCTACTTAGTGATTGTGGTTTAATACCCAGATAACTTGCCAGCTGGTGTTGTGGAATACGCTGGATGAGGTCAGGTCTTTTTTGTAATAAGTTCAGGTATCGTTGTTCTGGTGAAGAAGTCTTAAACTCGTCAAAGTCAATTTGTTGTTTAGCCAACAACTCTTCTGATAATTTCCGACACATGATTTCAAACTTTGGGAATTTACTGTTTATCTCTATTTCCATGTCAGAATTTGAAACTGTGAGGATACTGTCTTCACAGCAACTAATATAATATTCAGAAGGACCTTTATTAATCACACAATGAGGTGTTAGAACATCCATCTCTGTGTAGAAAGCCGTTGTTTTTTCTTCCCCATCAATGATGTAATATGTCCGAATACAACCTTTAAGAACAAAATAGCTATCATTAGACTTTTGCCCTTTCTTGAGTAAAGTCGCCCCTTTTTTAAAAGAGCGGAAGATGTCTACAGAAATGATAGCATTTCTTTCTTCCTCTGTCAAAGAAATGTATTTTGATATGAAATCAAATAGTATGTCCTGCATCGTTTTTACCTTCCCTCATATTACCATTTCAGGAAGCATTTATTGTAACATAAAGATACGAAAGGAAGGTGATTCCCAAGCGATCATCAAACCCCCTAACCTATCTAAAGTTTCAAATAGATATACAGGAGTTTGCAAGGACATATGTCCCACTGTAAAGGTTTAGGTCGTATGAATTATAAAGAAAACTGAAAGTCTAATTGCACTAGCTCGGAAGTTACTTGCAAGCATTGTATCACATATCAGCTTTAGGTCGGGGTTGTCACTGCTTCCAAGGTCTGTAGCTGACAGACCTAATGAGTGGACCGTTCAGCTCGGCAGACAGGTTGTCGCCGATCAGAAACGTATCTTTTTAGCCTTCGTTGGTGTTTTCACCAACGAACTACACGCTTCCGGGCTTTGTGTTTGTTAACTACACGGGATTTGGAAATCCCTTTTTATATGAAATTCGGCATGGTCTATGGAACATGATGGCCGGCTTAGGAGATCATGTTGTAGGTAGTACAGGACATAAACTCTTCTCATCTAGAACTTTCGCTTACAAAAGTTAGAATCTCGGGAAGTCCACTTCTAAAATAATCCCAATTGTGAGAACCATTTCTAACCCTGTATTCATGCGGAATATTTAAGTCACGCATAGTTGTATGCAGTAAATCGTTTCCTTTATACAGAAAATCATCGTCACCAATGTCAATGTAGAAGTGAACTAAATTCTTTTGATCTTCATTTAGTTGTTTTACTAGAAAAATAATACTGTTCTGATTCCAGAAATCAGTTATTCTTGACTCACCTGTTTTTAATTGACCCATCATTTTTCCATATCGGTTCAAATAATCCTCTTCTACCATATTAATAATTTCTTCGTCTGTTCGTATAGCAGCACTTAAGGCCGCACTAGCATTAAACAATTCAGGGCGATGAAGTGCATATAGCAAAGCCCCAAATCCTCCCATTGACAGTCCAGCAATAGAACGGTATTTCTTGCCAGGTCTGCAGCGATAAGTCTTTTCTATATAGGGCATCAATTCATCAAAAAAGAAATCCTCGTATTGGTAGTCTTTATCCCTGGTATTCATATAATATGTCCGTTCAGCGTCTGGCATTACAATTATCATTGGGTCAGCCTTTCCTTCTTCAATGGCTTTATCAACTATCCGCTGCATATCTCCACCTTGAATCCAACTAGTCTGGTTTTGTCCGGCTCCATGCAAAAGATACAAAACGGGATACATCCTTTGAGAGGATTCGTAACCTTCTGGAAGATATATGGCATAGGCCAGTTCCTTATTAAGAATACCACTCTTGATAGATAAGCTTTCAAAAACCTTGCTTTCTTGCCCCCACACATGGTAGGTGATTAAAATAAATAATGGTAAAAGAAGTCTTCTTACCCTCATATCGATATATAACTTATCTTTTTTAATCAATAGTCAAAACTACAATTCTCTAAATAAGTATTGCCTAAAACATTTGTCAGGTGACGATCCATCACAACCGCCTTATATCACTTATTAAATATAAAATATTTTCATCTAACTGGTGTATATCAAGCGGGAACATGTTCATGTAGGTTCTTTGACATCCTCACTAGCTCGGATTTTGAACTACTGACATGCCCTGCGGACATGTCAGTAGTTCCGATTGTAAGCTTATATTAGGTTGTTTAATTCCCACCCTTGTCAGGGGGGCTTTCATTTTTGATGGGCCAAAAACGAACCGCGGCGGCGGACCGCCAAAAAGCCCTCGGAAAATTTAATAAGTGCACATCCTACTCACCACACGCCTCCCTCAAGGCCAACCTCCTGCAACACGGCTCCCCGCAAGCAGCCCGCCAACCTGCCTGCACGAAGCCGTTTCGGCAAAGGCAGGTTTTCCCCAGCCGCCGTGATAGCCTGTTCAGTTTTCCATTTTTCAGTCTGAAGATAAGTATTCGATCTTGCCCCTAAGCCTACTAGATATCGATTCTGGGTTTGAAGTGGAGTCTATCCAAAAAACGAGACTGCTTCGCTCCGCTCGCAGTGACGGTGGTTTTGTTGTTTAGCAAAACTGAAAAACAGTAACGTCATTACGAAGCCTGCCAGCACTAAAGCTGGTAAGGCTGAAGTAATCTTGGCATCGAAAGGGAGGATTGTTAACTACACGGGATTTGGAAATCCCATTTATCTAGGGTCCGACATGCCCTTACGGAACATGTCGGACAACCTGGTCTTTTAAATTTCAACAATTAATTAGGTATCACTAAGCTTCTTTAAGGTGAAAGCATAATATCCTATAAGGACAGTAAATACTATAAAGCCAAAACCTGAGGAAAGCACTTTCCATTTGACGCTGTCGTCAATTGCATTAATTAAAGTGTTTAAAGAAAGTATCATCATGAATAGCGAGATTAATAATGATACCCATATTGTTTTTTTGTTCCTAGTTATCATGGTTTTTCATTGACTATTACGGTGTTCCACAAAAAGATGCAGCACCAGTAGCAGCACCAGCCACAACACCTACTACAGCACCAATTGGTATACCAAAAACGGTGGGGGTTGTAAGTGCTGCACCAGCTAGTGCACCAGCACCAAGTATTCCAGCTGCGCACCTACCCCAGCTGTCCCACCAAGATACGACAGTACAAGAACAATCAGAGGTATATTCGGTACCATTTGGGCAATGCTTGAATATTATAAAACCAGCTTCATCTTTCACTGCAAAACCATCTGTTCTATCAAAAATTGGGTAACAACCTGCAGGTGCGCCTTGTAAGAAAGAAAGCGTATTGTCTCGTTGATATTGTTGCAGATCACCACCATTGCAAGAACCACCCGGGCAAGGATTCATAACTCTTGAGGATTCGAATTCCTGATAACCAGTTTTTCTGACATGATTTTCATGCAGTGATCTCATGCCATATTTTAATATTGCTAGCCGGTCGAACAATTTATTACGATCTGAGGAGGGCACTTCGGTATAAACCCACGGAATAATTTTGTCTAACTCATTTTGAAACTCTTCGTACGACAGTGAGTTTATTGCCTTGGTTATTTTATTAGTAAGAAGTGAATCGTATTTATTTCATCATTTAGTGATTCATTCTCACACGCTGTTATTGAATAAGTCAAAATAAGGACAAGAAGCCCTTTTAAAGTCAATAAATATCTCATAATAATTACTTAAAATGGTTTGAATTTTATTTCAAATAATTGAAATAAATACTACCAAAACAAGGATAAATAAAAGCTTTACATATCGTTTACTATAATTTAAAATAAGACGTTAACAGCTATAAGCTATAAAATGATTGAATAACATGTGATTAACTTTTATTAAACATAACTACATGTTTGTTCAGCTTAGGTCGGAGTTGTCACCGATCAGAATTGTATCTGGGGAAGGCCTGTCAGGGGACAAGCCATGGGGAGGACTGTTAACTACGCGGGATTTGGAAATCCCTTTTTATATGAAGCCCGACATGCCCTTATAGAACATGTCGAACAGCCCGGGATCATTGTCTATTCTTGGAATCCCCCTTCACCTAATACCATCTTTCAGGCTAAAGGCTTTTCACAAAGGGGGAAAAGGGGGATTACAGCTTTAGATCGGTGCCTGCCTAACAGCTGCCTATCGACAGACAGGT
>MDTD01125862.1_pt1 | contig 71555 bp, 57 predicted proteins | sample 811221 | NCBI WGS metagenome assembly MDTD01 (sample SAMN05326646, study PRJNA326480) | marine metagenome | isolation source: seawater | place: Pacific Ocean: South West | collected 2011 | reverse complement strand
GGTTCCACCCGTTCCCATCCCGAACACGGCCGTTAAGCCCTGTAGCGCCGATGGTACTGCTTTCGCGGTAGAGTAGGTCGCCGCCTCCTTCCCCTTTACTTAAACCCTCTTCCTTCAAAGAAGAGGGTTTTTTTATTTATAGCTAATCTGCTTTATTGTTATTTTAAGAGTATCTAAAAGCCAATTAATCAATCAATCACATGTTAGACTTCGAGTCATTTTTAAAAGACTACAAAGAGAAGCTATCTTCAATTTTTGAGAAAGAAAAAGAGACCAATAATTATTCTCTGAGCAGAGGTATTTCTGAATCAACACTTCGAACTATTCTAGATTTTCATCCATTAGCAGCCTTTATACCATCTAATTATGGTGGGTTTGGTGGTAATACAGCTGAAGCTCTTTCAATGCTGGAGGCAAGTTCGTATGAGTCTCTTCCACTATCTTTAATGATGGGTATTAATGGTGCTTTATTCCTTCAGCCTATTGCTAACTATGGAAGTGAAGATCTAAAGGAAGAAGTATATAACCGGGTCATCAACAATAATAAAATGGGTGGTCTTATGATCACTGAACCCGATTATGGATCTGAAGCATTGAAAATGCAAACAGGTTATACTTACGACGAATCTACAAATACATATTCGATTAAAGGTCTAAAACATTGGGCGGGACTTACCGGAATGGCTGATTATTGGTTAATGACAGCCCGTGAATTGAAGGATGGAGAATTGGGTAGAGACATTTCATTTTTTGTGCATGATACACGAAACGGTGGAATAGAAGTGGAAGAGTATTACAATAATCTCGGATTGTATATGCTTCCTTACGGACGTAACAGAGTAAATATCAAAGTTCCAGACTCCCATAAATTGGAGCCAAAGGCAACCGGAATCACCATGATGCTGGATCTGTTGCATAGAAGTCGTTTACAATTTCCAGGAATGGCAATGGGCTTTCTGAAGCGAATGATGGATGAAGCTATTGATCACTGTAAGAACCGTATGGTTGGTGGTACCAATTTGTTGAGTTACGATCAGGTAAGGGACCGTTTATCTAAACTTCAAAGTTACTTCACTGTTTGCTCAGCGATGTGCAGTTTTACCGGTTCTAATGTCCCATTAAGTAAAAATACAGCTAAGATGGATGTAGAAGCGAATGCAATTAAAACAGTGGTCACTGATTATATGCAGAAAGCTTCTCAATCTTTATTACAGTTAACCGGAGCTAAAGGATACAGGTTAGATCATATTGCTGGACGTTCAACGGTGGATAGCAGGCCATTTCAGATTTTTGAAGGTTCCAACGATATCTTATACCAACAAATTTCAGAATCAGTATTAAAGATGATGAGGCGATTCAAGAGTACAAATCTCTATGAATTTTTGAATCAGTATAAGCTAACGATCAAGAGTTCTGATTACTTTAAGGATCACTTGAATTTTGAACTGGATCCTAAAATGCCTCAAAGAAAACTTGTACAACTAGGTCAGGCACTGGGTAGAATGATCTCTATGGAGTTTACTCTGGATCTTAGTGAAAGAGGATTCAATAAAGAATTGATAGATAATGCATTATTGAATTTGCAGGAAGAGATTCAGAACCTACTTGTAACATACAGAACAGGATTCAATGCAGAGGTTGTAGAGAACTATCAGAATAATAGTTCCTGGTTTAATCAATTATCTCTTGAAGCCTGAACCTCATATTGTAGTCCTAACAGGGGCCGGTATCAGTGCTGAAAGTGGGTTATTAACTTTCAGAGATGCAGGTGGACTATGGGAGGGCTATGATATTAATGAGGTAGCTTCTATAGAAGGTTGGAGGAAAGACCCTGAAAAAGTTCTCCGTTTTTATAATATGAGACGGAGACAGGCCTTTGATGTAGAACCTAATAATGCACACATTAAAGTAGCTGAGCTTCAAAAGGACTTCAGGGTTACTGTAATCACTCAGAATGTAGATGATCTACATGAAAGAGCAGGTTCAGAGAATGTTATTCATTTGCATGGTGAGTTAACAAAAGCATGTAGCGAAGTAGATAGATCATTATCAATAGAGATTGGAGATAAGCCCATTAATTGGGGTGATAAAGCACCGGATGGTGCACAATTGAGACCAGATATTGTATGGTTTGGTGAAATGGTACCTATGATAGAAGTTGCTGCCGGGATCATGAGTCAGGCTGACATACTTTTGGTGATTGGCACATCTCTTGCCGTATATCCGGCAGCCGGCTTGATTCATGCAGCTCCTGATTTTGCTGTAAAAGTGCTGATAGATCCGAATATACCAGAGTTCCAATCGTTTGATGGATGGTCAATTATTCAGGATAAAGCTACAACCGGAATCGAAGTATTTATAAGAAATTTAAAAGAAGGTCATTATAGTGGCAAATAAAAAATTATCAGAAGACGAGAAGAGCGTTCTGGAACAATTTATGATCCCGTTTTTTCACCTTGAAAAACGTTTTCCATTATTTCCGGGGAAATTAAACAAAGAAGCAGAGTCATTATTACTCGGTATTTCCAGGGATGAACTCATTAAGAACCGAGCTAACCTGACTGAAAACTCAAAACAGGCAGCGCTTGAATTACTTAAAGAGGATGAGATCATCGATCTGTTGGAAGATATTCCGCTAGATGGTGAAGAAACTATTGTAGCATTGGGTGACTCAATTACAGAAGATGCACAAGGATGGTTTGAAATACTGCGTCAGGTTCTTGAGATCGGTGTTGAGGATGCTAATTTTACTTTTGTGAATTCAGGTGTGGCATATAATACAACTGCCGATGCATTAAGAAGAGTAGATCGCGATGTATTGATGCACGAACCGGATTGGGTATTTGTTGCCTTAGGTACTTTTGATGTGCAACGATTGAGCATTGCCCAGGATCGTACCTTACTACCGTTATCCGAGACCTGGGAAAATCTGAATACTATTCAGGAAGTGGTTGGTAACCGATGCGAAAATCCAATTCTTTGGGTTACACCAACTCCTGTTATTGAAGAATTACTCGTTGAGAACCCAATTTATGAATACTCGATCAGTGAACGTGACCTGGTAGAAGTGAGAGAGCTTATTGCCGGAAAAACAGGAGGAATTGTAGATCCTCGTGGTTTACGTATGGGAGAGAATGAAGCGGAAGCCTGGAATTATATTGGTGATGGTCTGCATCACTCACTATCAGGGCATATGAATACGGTTCGGGAAGTATTAAGAACGATGGCTGAAGTTGGTGCTAAAAATTCACACGAACATGGACCAGATCAACACCAGCATTAATCGAGCTGGAAATGTTATTTCCAGATATATCCAGTGTTTGGTACACGGTGGGATTAATTAATCCTACCGAGTACTGATCATCAAAATTCAAAGCCATTAAACCGTTTGCTGTATTCCCCGGGGAATAATTCGATGCAAATCCGGTCATTCTTTCGGAGAGAAAGAAGGTGTCGAAAACACCAAATCCAAACCCCACAAAAGCGCCGATACCGGCTCCATATTGTAAGCCATCAAGCAGGGGTTCATTAGCAACCAACATCACTGATGTGACAATAATGGAACCTGCGGCTGCCCCGTAAAAAGTGTCAAGCAAGACTATGATGGAACTGTTATTTCCGTCGTTAAATAACCCAGATACTAACACCGGTTTGCCACCGCCTTGAACTACATCAAAGGCTCCCATTCCTATTCCATATAAAGTCCCTAAACCTAAGCCGACCTGAAGGGGATAAAAATCATCAGAATTAGTGAGCGCCATAGAAGCACCTCCCAATAATGTTCCATTTAATGCACCATTTAATGTATTACCGGCTAATATTTCAACAGTCTGAGCTTTGGATTGAGTAGCAGGTACCAGAAGTGCGATAAGAAGAAAGAATCCGATGAGTTTATTCTGCATGGGAATAATTAATTGTGATTTTGTGTAGCGAATTTAAACAAATAGCAGCGCCATTACCATATAGATCATGGATTATTTAAGGCAACGGGTATGATCTGTCCATTCATGAAATCAGAAGCTGTTAAAGTAAAATTACCTATATACGCCCCCATTTCATTTGGTGATACCGGAGCTTTATAACCCGGGAAAGCATCGGCCAGCATTTCGGTCTGAACAGCTCCTAAACAAAGACAATTTACAGTAATTCCCTGATCAGCCAGCTCTACGCTCAGACTTTCAGTAAAAATTGCCAGTGCACCTTTTGAAACACTGTATGCTGATAAGCCTGGGAACTTGGCACTACCCTGAAATCCACCCATGCTACCAATATTCACGATATGAGAACCTTCAGTGAATAATGGATTTAATGCATTTATCAACGCAACAGCAGAGATAAGGTTCACATCCAGCAGATATTTCCAGTCATTCAGTGTTGTTTCAAAAAAGGGTTTATTTATGAGAGCCCCGGCATTATTAATAAGTGCATCAATCTGATCAACCCCTTCCATATTTTCCATAATATATGAAATACCTTCTTCGGTAGAGAGGTCGGTAGCAATAGGTACGATATCTCCACTATCAATATCGTTCACCAATTTCAGAAGGTTTTCTTTTGTGCGGGCTACAGCAAATACTTTATGTCCTTTATTAGCCAGATATTTGGCAGTTTCATATCCAATTCCTTTACTGGCTCCTGTTACTACTATGTTTTTCATGATCCTAAATTAAGTACTAAGTATTGGAGATTAAACTAAAATGTGTGAAAAGGTTTAAACCTTGCTACTAAATAGGGTTTATAAGCCGTAATTTTAAACAAAAACTGCGGAATAAATCATCATGTTGAATAAAAAAATTGTCCCTGTCAATATTGAGGAATTAAAACCCTATGTAGCAGGAAAAACCATTGAGGAAGTTGTTAAGGAATACAAACCTGAAAGGATTTCAAAACTAGCTTCTAATGAAAACCGACTTGGATACAGTAATGCAGTTAATGATGCTGTAAATCGCGCACTTTCGGTGGTAAACAATTATCCGGACCCCCAGTCTCTGGCATTACGGGCGGCAATTGCGGATACTCTGAAAATTGAGAGTGATCAGATCGTTGTGGCGTCCGGATCGGAAAGCCTGATATCCATGCTGTGCCGTACATTTTTTCAGGATGGGGATGAGATCATTACTGCCGATGCCACTTTTATTGGAATGTTGATACAGGCAAAGATCCAGAATATTGAAGTTTCCAAAATTCCGCTCACGCATGATTACCGATTCGATGTTAGGGCGTTGGTTGATGCCATTTCCCCGAAAACGAGGATGTTGTACATAGCAAATCCTAACAATCCAACCGGCACCTTTATTACTCAGCAAGAATTCGACTGGATGATGGAGAATGTACCTGAGGATGTATTAGTGGTTATGGATGAGGCTTACTATGAGTTTGCTTATCAATTGGCGGATTTCCCGGATGCGCTTAATTCGGGGTATGACAACCTGATCATCTTACGAACATTTTCGAAAGGATATGGATTGGCCGGGTTCAGAATTGGGTATGCGATAGCCGAGAAAAAACTGATCGGATATCTGCATAAAACAAAGTTGACCTTCGAACCCGGGGCATTAGCTCAGGCTGCGGCTCTGGCAGCATGGCACGACACTGAGTTTCTTACAAAAACGGTAGATCTTTGTGATAAAGCGTCGGCGAAACTATACCGGTATTTTGAAGATCGCTCAGTTAAATATGTTCGATCTGCCACAAACTTTGTAATGATTGTGTTTGATAATGAAGAGGAAGCTTCTCATTTTACCACCGAGATGCTAAAACGAGGAGTAATACTTAGATGGTTGAGGGCCTTTGGGTTAGCAGATTGTGTAAGAGTTACATTCGGAACCGACGAAGAAATGGATCATTTTATTTCTTCGATGGACGAGGTAAAAAACTGGATTAAGAAATAGTATTGCGATTTATCACGCACAGCCAAGAGTAACAAAGATCAGAGGACTTATAATCAAAAGTCTTACCTGTTAAATTTTGTGCGTAAAAAACTTAGTTAAAAAGATGATAGAGGACTTAAACGGCATAAAAATCAGCCGATAAAGAAATGTTACATGAATCTTTTCTAATTAGATGTAATGGTCAATACGTGATCTAATCTCTAAATTGATTAAAAAATAGTTTGTCGTTGAAATTGGGGAGCAAAATAATACTCAGCTTTTTCTCCATTAGTGTTTTAATTGCTGCAGTTGGTATCATTTCTCAGAGGTACACCAACTCAATTCGTAGTCAGTTAATTACCAATAATGTAGAAACCACGCGTCTTGTTAATTATACATCGGAGATGGAGCGTGGATTATATCAAAGTTTGATCTTTTTGAATGGGATCAAAGAATCGAAACAACAAACCACAGAGATCACACTCGATGAACCAACGGTTTCGCGACTAAGGTCTCAGTTTTATCAGGAGCTCGTAAATGTTGATTCTTCGATTGATCGAGCAGTCCTGTTTCTGAATGAAGCGGGTATTATCGACTCTACAACCCATATGGAATCAGTGGATGAGTTAATCGAAAAGTTTTTGATCTATAAAAGTATCAGCGAAAACTGGCTTGATCTCTTTGATGAAGATCAGGATCAGGCTCGGATGGTGTATAATACGACCATAAGTCCATACTTCAGAAATCAGATCATCCCCGTGGTTTCGCTGTTCAGAGATCAGGTGATCAAAGTTCAGAATGTCGAAAGCCAATTGCTTTGGAACAGGCTGGAAAAAGTAGATAACTACCTGAAGTTGTTAACGTTGATCTCAATTCTTTTGTCCCTGCTTATTGCATTCTACATCTATCGTTCAATCGCAAATCCTCTTATCAAGTTCAATGCGAGTGTTAATAAGATCGGTGAAGGAGATCTTGATGAGCGCATCTATGTGAATAATAAGGATGAGATCGGAGAGTTGGCCGATGCTTTCAATAAGATGGCTAAAAACCTCAAAAACCGAACTATCGCCCGCGATTATCTGGATAATATTATTGAATCAATTCAGGAAACACTGATCGTAACGGATGCAGAGGGTTACATTGTAGGCATCAATAAAGCCGGCACGAAATTGCTTCACTATGATAAAAAGGAGGCAATCGGATTGCATAAAACTGAATGCTACAATACCGAGGATTATGCAGAATGTTATGAGAAAAATAAGGGGACAGAAGCAGTGTTTGAATTTGGATTGATCTCGAAAAGGGGAAATAAAATTCCTGTTCTGTTTTCCGAGTCTATGCTCATAAATAATGAGAATGAAGTAGTAGGGCAGGTAGTTGTTGCCACCGATATCACCAAGCGAAAAGAGGCAGATAAAAAGATCCGGGATTCATTAAAAGAAAAAGATGTATTGTTATCAGAGATCCATCATCGGGTTAAAAACAATCTGGCGGTGATTTCGGGTATACTTCAACTTCAGGGGTACAAGACCAAGAATAAAAAGGTGATACAGGCTTTATCCGAGAGTCAGGCCAGAATTCAATCGATGTCGATCGTACACGAAATGCTGTATCAAAGTGATTCACTGGCATACATAGAATATGATCTCTACGTAAAAGATCTGATACAAGCTATTAGCAGCATGCATCTAAATATTGAAAAGAACATCGATATCATTACTGATATCGATAGTTTTTCGTTGGATGTAAACCTTGCGATCCCTTTCTCACTGCTACTTAATGAGATTCTGGTTAACTGTTACAAACACGCATTTTCTGATATTGAACAAGGCTTTATCAAGGTACAAATCAAAGAAAAGGATGGATACATCCGCTTAATTGTTGAAGATAACGGAGTTGGTATCATAGATGAAGATGATGATAATGACCATGGAGAATCACTGGGACTCACATTGGTCGATACCCTTACCCGACAGTTGCATGGCGAATATCGTATTGAGAATGTGGAAGAAGTTGGTGGATCCCGTACTACTGTAGAGTTCAGCATCAATCGCTAGAACTCGCACTACCTATACTATTACGATTTTTAAATCTTCATTAATGGATGATTTATCTATCTTTGTTGCCTTTCAAAATTTCAGATCTTAGTTCAGGCAATGTTCGGAAGGCATCAGGCACTTCTTCAATTTCTACTCTGTGTAGCGTTTATTCAAACGGGTTCTGCACAAACTGCAACACTATCCAAAGATAGCCTAGAGTATATCGTCAATCATCATCTTGAAGAAGACACGATCCGGGTAAATGCATTGATCGATCTTCAGGAATACTATCTGGTGGATGAGTTCGAAGCTGGAAAAGTATATATAGAGGAAGCTCTGTCTATTTCAAAGAAGATCAACTACCAAACAGGAATTGGGTTTTCCAGCAATGCACTTTCATCGTATTTCTTACGAAGGGGAGAACAAGATTCGGCACTTTTCTATACGTTAGAGGCCATCGAGGTATTTGAGTCCATCAACGAAGATCAGAATATTTATGCGGCGTATAACAATTTGGGTCTCATCTACAAGAATAAGGGAGAATATGAAAAGGCTGTAGAGATCTACAAGCGTATGCTGGACCGATTGGATGGTAGAGAGATCACACCATCTTTTGCTATCGTCTATTTTAATATTGCCTCAATTTATGAAGCGCAAAATGATTGGGAGAATTACGAACCCTGGATCCAAAAAATGCTGGAGACTTCTAAGGAACTCAATTTCACACCGGGGATCATTGAAGCGGAATTAGGACTGGCAAAAGTGGCCATGAACAATGGAAACAATGCAGAGGCATTCAATCTGGCAAATTCTGTTTTGACTCTTGCTCAAGACTCAGGAGAAATGGCGCAAACTGCAGCTAGAGCATTTTATATTTTAGGAGATATTTATTATTCGGAGCGGGATTTCAGAAAAGCCATTTTTAACTATGAGCAGAGTCTCGAGATCTATGAGGAGTTGAACTCACTACATTATGCCGCTGAGATCTATCTGAAGCTGTCGGATCTGTACCGGGATATCTCAGCATTTGACAAAGCACTTAAGCACAGGATAACCTATCATCATATTCAGGATTCGTTGAATTCGCTAGAACGAGTCGCATTGATTGAAGAGCTTCAAACCAAATTTGAAACAGAAAGAATTAAACGGGAGAAAGAAACCGCAGAACTTGAAAACTTAAAATTAGCGGAAGAAAACAGAAAAGGCAGAGGGATACTTTTTGGGGTAGTAGGGTTACTTGGTTTTGTAGTGATGGCCTCAGGATTTTATACGCGCCAGCAGAAACTGAAGAAACAAAATGAGTTGGCAACATTACAGCTGGAAGAAAGTGAAAAACGCCTGGCTATCGAAAAGAAGAAAAGAGAGGCTGAGTTGAGTGCGATCAGGTCGCAGTTGAATCCACATTTTATATTCAATTTGTTGAATACAATACAAGGACTGAGTGTAAACGGGGATCGTTCTGCAGCAAATAAGGCTTTGAATAATGTTGCTGTTATGATGAGGATGATTCTTAAACATTCACAAGAAGCCTTTATCCCCCTGAGAAGTGAACTGGACCTGATCAGGATCTATCTGGAAGCTGAACAATTGCGTTTTGGAGATCGCATCAGTTTTGAGATCATGATGGATGAAGAAGTAGAAGATGAATTTATTACCATACCTCCTATGCTTATTCAACCTTATGTTGAAAATGCTATCAAACACGGCTTGATGCATAAAACAGAACCGGGAAAAATTGAAGTGCACATTCATTATCTAGGCGAAGATATGCTCGAGATCATCGTGGAAGATGATGGGATAGGCAGAAAGAGGGCGGCTGAGATAAAGTACCTAAATCCCGGAGAGCATAATACTTTTTCCACGAAGGCAAATCAGGATAGAATCGAAAATCTTGCTAAGGAATCTGATAGTGAGGCGAGGGTAGAGATCATCGATAAATACTCTGAAACAGGGAACCCTGCAGGTACAAAAGTACGTATCTTGATCCCAACTAATTTAGGTAACCAATCATGAGAGTGATCATAGTTGATGATGAGTCAGGAGCCCGGACGGTTTTACGTACCTTCCTGCAGGAATGTGATGAGGAGGTCGAAGTTTTGGCAGAAGCCGGGAGTGTACCGGAGGCAGTAAAGGTGATCAACCAACATAATCCGGAACTTGTTTTTCTGGATGTGGAAATGCCGGGTCAAAATGGTTTTAGTCTGTTCGAGTATTTCGAAGACATCGATTTTCAGGTGATATTCGTTACAGCGTCTCGCGATCATGCGATCGACGCATTTAAAGTCTCTGCCCTTGATTATATTTTAAAACCCATCGATCAGGTTCAGCTTTGTAAAGCGGTGGCCAAAGGTGTTGAAATCCAACCATTACTTCGGGAACAAGTAAATATGTTCAAAAATAATGCAGAAGAGAAAAATGCCCCGGAACGCATCGCTCTTTCAACCAGCGAGAGCATCGAGTTTGTCGCAATTTCAGATATTCTGTTTCTGAAAGCAGATGGTGCTTACACTGAGTTTTATTTGGCTGCCGATAAGAAGATCACGGTCTCGAAGCCATTGGGAGAATATGCTTTTCTTGAGAAACAACCCCATTTTATGAAAACCCATCGATCCTATCTGATTAATCTGAAGCAGGTAAAAAGGTTCCGGAAAGAGGACGGCGGGTATATTGAGATGATAAATGGAAAATCGGCGAGCCTCTCCAGATATCGTAAGGATGCTTTCATCGAAGCCATGCAACAGATCTAGTCCACCATTTTTCTTTATTAATTCAATATGCCATTCATTGGTCAGAAGCTGCGATTCATTAACTAGCGCATTTTATAAGTATCAGGCTGGATAGTTTTTAGGATAAACCAAACTTAAAAACTGTACATACAATGAAGAAAAGCTTATTCCTTCTATTATTTTTTCTGGGATGGATGAATTCGGTAATCGCCCAGAATACTGCCATAACAGTATCTGACCCGTTTATTTCCACCTGGAAGATGAGCGTGGGTGAAACCCTGACTATTCCGACACCGGATACTACATTAACCTATGATTTTACAATCGAATGGGGAGATGGAAGCAGCGAAACCTACAACGGGACAAAATTAACAGTATCCCATGTGTATGCCGACTCCGGCCTTTTCGATGTATCCATTGATGGAAGTTTCCCTCAGCTAAAATTAAGTGATTCGCCTGCGGCCAAGCAGATCCGGGATGTTAAACAATGGGGAGATATTGCCTGGGTCGATCTGGAGGAAGCATTTCGTGGAGCCGACAGCCTTCAAATTACTGCATCCGATGCTCCTGATCTGTCCGGAGTAACCTCTTTGTATATGATGTTCATGGATGCTACGAGCTTTAATTCCAATATCAATCATTGGGATGTAAGTACCATTTCAAATTTCCGATATATGTTTTTGAGAGCAAGATCATTCAATCAACCTCTGGACGACTGGGATATGAGCTCTGCAACAAATCTTCAGTCGATGTTTTACGGAGCAGCATCCTTCAATCAGGATCTAAACGATTGGGATGTATCTAACGTGATCTCACTGGAACAGACTTTTTTCCAGGCCTATGCATTTAATGGTGAAATCTCCGATTGGAATACTTCCAGCGTAATCACCTTATCCAGCACATTCTTCGATGCCGTAGCATTCAATCAGCCGATCGGAAACTGGGATGTCTCAAAGGTTCGAACGATGGCGAATACGTTTGCCCGCGCCTATTCATTCAATCAGGATCTTACGAATTGGGATGTTAGCAGTAACAGAGATTTTTTTCAGACCTTTCGTCAGTCAGGTTTTAAGGGGGATGTTTCGACCTGGGATGTATCAGGAGCTACAAATTTCAACCTTACCTTTAGCTATTTAGGAGATTATCCCGGCGATATTTCAGATTGGGTTATTACCAGCGCAAGCAACCTCACCGATATGTTTGCCGGTACCAACTTAACAACCGAAGTGTACGACAGCCTGCTCATAAATTGGAGTGAGTTGGATGGATTAAACACCGGACTAACATTCAATGCCGGGGGAAGCACCTATTCAGAAGAAGGCGAATCAGCCCGAAATACTTTAGTAAACGATTTAAGCTGGACCATTTACGACGCAGGAAAAATTGTGGTTGAGGAACCTGATACCCCATCTTTAGTAGCCAGCTATCCTTTTACCGGTGGAAGTTTATTGGATGAAGTAGGGGAGAAAGTAGCTCAGGCAACTGATGTTATATCAGCGGCAGATCGTTTTGGCGAAGAAGGAAACGCCGTAAGCTTTAACGGAGCAAGCAGCTTTATAAATTTTGGAAACAGTGAAGATTTCCAATTTGGCACCGGCGAATTTTCGTTCGCTCTGTGGATGAAGGCGGATGAAATTCAAAATTCCTTTGTGTTCGGTAAAAGGGCAGGAGCTGCATCTAATTTTACACAGTGGAGTTTAACACTTAGTCAGGCAGGAGCAGGAACAGATAATGGCAGTGATCTGCTCATGGCTACCCGCGACAGTAACCAAAATAGTTTTGGAATAGTAGCTTATGACATGCTGGGGGAATGGCATCATGTAGCATATACACATAACCCAACAAGTGGTGGCAAACTCTATGTAGACGGGGAGTTATATCAAACCATGCAATTAAGTGCCTTTGGTAACCTGGATGTTGAAACGAATAATCTGGTAGCCGGTTATATAGAAGGCGAAAACAGTAATTACTTCCGCGGCCTGCTGGATGATATCACGATCTACAATTATGAAATTAGCGAATCACTTATAGACAGTTTGTTTGGTGATTATGAACCAAATACCGGGGTATCCAATGAAATGAATACTGATTCTCCGGATGAATTTGTTCTTAAGCAAAACTATCCTAATCCATTTAATCCGAGTACAAACATACATTTTGATCTGCCAAAATCATCAGTCGTCAATCTTGAGGTTTATGATCTGATGGGTAAACGTGTAGCCACTTTGGTAAATGAAAGAATGGGTGCCGGTAGTCATATGGTAACGTTTAATGCCTCCGGTCTGGCATCAGGAATTTATCTGTATCGGATACAGGCAGGTAATTTTATCCAAACACGAAAGCTAACATTGATCAAATGATCCGGGAAATAAACTGCTGAAAAGCAGGGAATAAGCAAGCGGGGCAGGAGAGATCTTGTCTCGTTTTCTTATTTGTTTCTGGTAATAAAGATCACGCCGGAAATAATGATAAAGGCCCCTGCAAATTGAGGAAGCGTGAGCATTTCCCCCAAAAAGATCATTGAGAGAGTAATGGTTGAAACAGGCCCCAAACTACCAACTATAGCTACAGTAGGTGCTCCTATACGTTTGATGGCTTCGTTTATAAGGAACGAAGGAATTACAGTTGCAAACAAGGCCATGGCAATACTTAATAAATAAACGGGTGCCGGATACGAAAAAAGATCTACCTGATGAGTAACACCGTAATGCAAAATAACGGCAAAACAAGAAACCATCAGCGAATAAGTAGTAAGTCTCTTGCTGCCAACTTTTGCAACCAAAGCATTACTGCCCACCAGATAGGCAGCGTATGTTAATGCACTGGCGAACACAAAAAGTGATCCTGAAATAAGTTCTTCCCGGGAGCCGGCTGTGATTCCTCCTCTTTCGTAGAATATGATGGCAATGCCGGTATAAGTGATGAGGATCGATATAATCTGTGCTTTGGTGATCCTTTTCTTCAGATAGATCATACTCATAAGCAGTACAAAAGTGGGATAACTGAATAAGATCAACCGTTCCAGGCTGGCCGTGATATTAGCAAGTCCTCTGAAATCGAAATAACTGGCCAGATAATAACCAAGTACTCCAATTAAAAGCAGAGCACCTTTTTGCTTACCGGTTATTGGATCAGCCGCCCACTTCTTTCGGTGAACGAGATAAATCCCAACGTAAAACGGTAGTGAAAAAAGCATTCTGAAGAGCAAAAGACTGATCGGGTCTATGTTATAAGCATAGGCAAGCTTTACGATCACTGCTTTTGTTGAGAATAAGATCACACCGGTCGCTGCGATCAATACAGCTCCGATCTTAGATGAATGAGTCAAGATGAATGCAATAAATGTGAGTGATTCCTAACTTATGGATATTTTGGATAGGCCGATAATTTTAATTTAAATGCCACCGTATATTTTAGGATATTTGGGCAAATTCTTGGCACAGGTTCAGTATTGAAGGTTTTAGGAAGGTTACTTTTTTTCGGTTTATTAGTCCTTATTACATCTGAGGTCTCTTTAGCGCAGCGTTATAATATCAAGACATTTTCGGTAAATGACGGACTGCCTTCGAGTCAGGTGTATGATGTCTATTTGGATGAGTATGGATACATATGGTTCGGAACTGCCACAAACCTGGTAAAATTTGATGGCAAAAGATTCGAAATAATTCCTGCCGGAGCCGATGATCTGAAAGATGTGCAGATTTACGATGTACACGAAGATGCCGATGGTGAATTCTGGATAAGTACAGATTCAGAGGGATTGGCTGTGATGGAAGATGGAGTTATAAAACATACCGGTAAAACTCCCTTTCTGGATTCTGTATATGTGAACATAATCAATGAGTTTGAACCGGGTATACTTTGGTTTGGCACCAATAAGCATGGGGTGTATGTCTGGGATAAAAAAGAAGATTCATTTACTCATCTTGATACCAATTCAGGCCTTTCGGATAATCAGATCTGGGATATTTATCAGGCTTCTGATGGCAGGATCTGGTTATCAACCATGAATGGTGTTTCCGTTTATGATCCGCAAAACCATAGCTTCCACAATCTTTATAAAAAAGATGGACTAAGCGGAGAATATGTATACCATGTGTTTGAAAGCCGCGAAAATGAAATGTGGATATCGACCAGTAATGGGGTTACGATCATTAATAAGGACAATAAAATACGTACCCTTACAGAAATTGAAGGAGAGAGTTTGGGCTATGTTTATGGGGTAAATCAGGATAAAGATGGCTACCTGTGGATCGGTACCGAACGCAATGGATTGTTCTTGTATCATGAAGATGAACAGGGGAACGTAAGTTCCGAACATATCACCAAAAGACAAGGGTTAAGTAGTAATAATATTTACAGGTTGGTAAAAGATGCCAGTGGTACTATCTGGATTGCAACAGATGGAAACGGGGTGAGCATTTTTAAGGACAGAGAATTTACTTTTTTCGACGGTGGTTCGGACCTTGATGCTAATTCTGTATTTGCTACAAAAAAGACCAAAGACGGTTCTATTTGGATCACCACAGAAAATGGGATCAGTAAATATAAAGATGGTGTTTTCACCAATATCACCATCCCCGAAAAGATAATTAAGCGGGATGAAATATGGGATATTGAAGAGCTTCCGAACGGAAACCTGATCTTTTCTACCTATAACTACGATATCATTGAATTTGATGGTAAAAATTTCTTCCGTCCTCAATTCTATGATTCTCTATATCAATATTTTATAAACGATATAATGGTGGATACCGAGGGTGGGATTTGGTTTGCTACCACGGGAGAGCTGATCTATTATAAAAATGGAACCTATAAAAAATTTAAAGCAGATACCGATGATTACTGGAAATCAGACCTGATCTATCTCTACCAGGATAGCAGAGATGAAATCTGGGTTGGAACCAGAAATGGATTAGCGCGTTTTGATGGAGACTCGGTTCGTCATATTGATGAAGACCTGGATCTGGAAGGTGAGCAGGTTTATGAGATCATTGAGGATAACTTGGGGAATCTCTGGCTGGGAACAAACCGGGGAATTTCTGTGATCAAAGATTACGGAGATAAGGTTGATATCAAGATCCAAAGAAAACTCTCTACCGATGATCTGTACCTTAATGAAACGGTATTTCTCTTGCCGGATAACAGAGGGGGCTTATGGCAGGGTACCAATGCCGGGTTGAATTACTTTAATACCGTAAACTGGGAGAGAAGCGGAGAGTTGGATCAAATTCATTTCCCTTTGAATGAATCCGGAAATGGAATAGAGTTTAATGGTGCAGCCAGATTGTTAGATGATGATGGCAGTTTATGGTTTGGTACTGCTAAGAATGGATTGATACACTATACCTTTAAAGAGGGAGCTACAACTATCGATAAATCAGAAGCGCCTCTGGTTTTTCTGAGAGAGCTCCATACAGATTCCAAAGTATTATTAACGGGTAAAGATTCAGTTCGTTCAACCATTATCGACTATAACGATAATAATGTAGAGCTGGTTTTTAATGCGATCGATTACAAAAATCCGGATCACATCTATTATAAATATAAACTGGCCGGTTTTGATAAGGACTGGCAGTATGGAGAAGATATCACCAATGCTAAATACACAAACTTACCGCCGGGTGATTATGAGTACTTAGTGTCTGCAAAGTCCATGAAATCGAATTGGAGCAGTACGGTATCGTTGGCCTCTTTCAAGGTGTTGAAGCCTTATTGGTTGCAATGGTGGTTTTTTATTTTGGTAGCTGCTTCACTGGGATTGGTTGTGTATGTGTATATAAATGTTCGTCTGGATAAACTGGAAAAGAAAAACCTGCAAAAGAAAGTTGATGAACAGACCGAAGATCTCACCACTGCCTTACATGAAAAAGAGGTATTGATAAAAGAGATCCATCACAGAGTAAAGAATAATTTAGCCGTCATTTCGGGTTTATTAGAATTACAAAGCTGGAGCATGCCAGAAGGGGAGGCAAAAAAATCAATTCAGGAAAGTAAACTCCGGATCATGGCCATGTCGAAGGTGCATGAGAACCTCTATCAAAATGAAGATCTGGCTAAAGTAAATTTCCGAAAATTCCTGGAAGATCTGATCCGGGGTATTAATTCTACAGTCAGGGCCGGCTCCAAGAATATTGAACTCATTCAACATGTGGATGAGACCTTCGTTGATGTAAATATTGGAATTCCGGTAGGACTGATAACGAACGAACTTATCACCAATAGCTACAAACATGCTTTTGAAGGACGCTCGAACGGAACTATTACGATCAGGTTTGAGGATAATGGAGACTCCTTCAGGCTGGAGGTTTATGATGATGGGGTTGGCTTTGATGAAGATCTTTTCGAGAAAAAGAAATCATCGCTTGGAATAAGTCTTATTCAATCTCTAACCAAACAGATCTCCGGCGAATTGAATTACAGAGGAGAAGGTGGTGCCTGGTTTGAGATAAATATCCCCAAAGCCTGAGATCAGTTCTTATCTTTAAAGGCTAAAATAAATTTCCGGGTAAAGTCACTCAAAACGAGTTTTCCGCTTAATGCAGCTTTTTCTTCAAGTAGTTGTTCCAGATCTTTTATTCTTAACTGGTGCGATCGCTTGATGGCCGTCATTGCTTCCGGATTTTTTGTGGAAAGGTCAACGGCCAACGCCTGTACAGTAGAGTCTAGTTCTGCGTGATCAGTAACTACCTGATGGAATAAACCCTGTTCCAAGGCCCAATCAGCGGATCGCCAATTTCGGTCAATACTCATAGCCAGAACTTGTGCAGCTCCGATCTTATGTTCCAGTACAGGACCAATTACGAAAGGACCGATTCCGAGGTTCAATTCACTTAGTTTGATGGAGGCATTTTTATGAGCAATGGCATAGTCAGATGCAGCAATAATTCCGGTTCCTCCGCCAACTGCTTTACCCTGTACTTTAGTGATCACAAAAACGGGAGCCTTGATCATTGCCAGCATTACTCTGGCAAAGCCCATAAAGAACTCTTTTCCCGACTTTTCATCAGCAATAGAAATTAATTCATCAAAAGAAGCTCCACCACAAAATGCTCCGGTACCTTTACTGCTCAAGATGATGACTTTGACCGAAGGATCTGAGCCAATAACAGAGATCTCCCGGGCAAGATCAGCAAGCATTACTCCGGGCAAGGAATTTCCTTTGGGATGGGAAAACTGAAGTTCAGCGATCCCGTTTGATAAACTACTGGTTACCTGTCCATCCATAATTGAGCCGGTGAAGCCGGTGTTTGTAGTAAATAATTCCTTCGGGTAATGAGTTCCAGATCACTGAATGACGATGCCTGTATCGCCCGGTCATCAAAGGGATAGATCGACAAGAACTGATCGATCGGAGAGCGATACTTTAAACCGCTAAAAATGGTTAGTGCATAAAAGGCGGGCTCAACAGAAGGAATGATACGGGTAGTTGACGGAATAAAGGAAGAAAATATCGGTTGACTATCATTATGCGTCAAATTAACCGACGTATTTGTAAACGAAATAGCATACTCCTTTAATTCTGTTGCAACTTTTAAACTTTGCTGAGCTTTTGCGGTTGCAACACTTACCAACAGAATAGTTATAATGAGCAGGCGTTTTTTCATGGCTTCAAAATAGTAAAATTGAAGTAATAATCTTATTCCCCGGCCAAATCGAAATTATCAATTCAATCCTAAGTTAGTTTATGAGAACCTTTTTTCTGATCACTTTTTTCGTGGTGCTGGTTAGTTCGGTGAAAGCTCAAACGATCAATCAGTATACTATATCATTTGATAATGCCGTACATCATGAAGCTGAGATCACGGCCACATTCACCAACCTAAGTGAAGGTCCGTTTGAAGTTAGAATGAGCAGGACGTCTCCGGGAAGATATGCGATTCATGATTTTGCGAAGAATGTGTATGATGTTCATGCTTATGATAGTAAAGGGAATGAACTTGATGTATCTCGACCAAATCCACAACAATGGGATGTAACCGGTCACGACGGAACCGTTGTATTTACTTATACCCTGTTCGCGAACAGGGGAGGTGGAACTTATTCTCAGGTAGATGAAACACATGCTCATCTCAATATACCGGCCACATTTGTATACGCCAGAAATTATCAGCATCGCCCGGTTGAGATCACGTTTAATGTTCGGGAAGACCTGAATTGGAGAGTAGCAACCCAGCTTGAGCAGATTGGTACGCACACATATGCAGCCCCGGACCTCTATTATTTCATGGATAGTCCGGTGGAGATCGCAGACTTTCATCTCCGGGAAGAAATGATCGATGGACAATTGATCAGGCTGGCACTTCACACTCCGGCATCCGATACCGAGATTAATGAATATTTCGATAAAGTTATTGCCATAGTTGAAGCAGAGAAGGCTGTTTTTGGAGAGCTCCCCAATTATGATTTTGGAGAATATACTTTTCTGAGTTGCTACATGCCGAATGCCAGCGGAGACGGAATGGAACATAGAAATTCTACCGTTGTTTCCAGTTCCAAACCATTAGACCGGCCACTAGGCGAAACCAGTATAAGCACCATTGCCCATGAATTTTTCCATGCCTGGAACGTAGAAAGAATAAGACCGGGATCGCTGGAACCATTCGATTTTGAAGATGCCAACATGAGTGGCGAGCTTTGGTTCGCAGAAGGGTTTACCAGCTATTATACAGGCTTGATCCTGGCCAGAGCAGGTATCAGAACTGAAGATGAATATATTGAAAGATTGGATGGTGCTCTGAATTACGTGATCAATTCTCCCGGGCGTGATTTCTTCAATCCAATTGAAATGAGCTATCGGGCACCATTTGTAGATGCTGCTACTTCTATCGATCCAACCAACAATAACAACATTTTCATTTCCTATTATTCGTATGGAAGCGTTCTTGGGTTAGGCCTTGACCTTTCACTCCGGGAACATAAGAAAGGTCTATCACTGGATGGATTCATGCAGTTGATGTGGAAAAAATATGGTAAAACAGAGATCCCGTATAATGTACAGGATATAGAGGCCGCGTTAGGTGAATATGCGGGTAATGATTTTGCGACAACTTTTTTCGGGTCGTTTATCTACAAAAGTGAAATGCCGGATTATTCATCGTTACTTAGTGAGATGGGGGTAACACTGAAGGTGAAAGATGATAATAAGGTTGATCCGGGTGCCAGAATAAGAGAGAAAGACGGACGGTGGATGATCACGGCCAATACAACGATGGGTGGTTCTTTTTATAATGCCGGCTTAGACAATGGGGACGAGATCCTTTCAATTGGTGGTATAAAATTAGCAGAGGTAGACGACGTAGAAGAGATCTTATCAAGATACAGACCGGGACAGACCGCCGAGGTTACATTTATCAGATATGATGAGGAACGCACGGTTGAAGTAACATTCAAAGCATCGATGGTACTTGAAAGTACGATCAATGAACGGGCAGGCCGTCAAAAAAGAGCGAAAAGGGAAGCCTGGATAAAAGGAAAATAACAGCTAAAAAAATTACGATATGATGAAGAAATACATCCTTTTGCTACTGATGTTCTTAACCTCAGAGGGATATTCGTTAGCACAAAATTATTCCGGGATCCAGCCAATGCGGGAACGGGCTACGATTATTGATGAGATACTGGAAGATCGGATAAAAACGGTGCTACCAGAGATCATGCGCAGAGAGAAGTTAAATATGTGGTTGATCATCTCACGGGAATATAACGAGGATCCTGTCATCAAAACCATGTTACCTGCCACCTGGCATGCAGCTCGCCGCAGAACTATCTTAGTGATTTTCGATAAAGGAGAAGGTGAACTTGAAACATTGGCGATTGCCCGGTACGATGTGGGGAAAACTTTTAAAAAAGCCTGGGATAAGGAAAAACAGCCGGATCAATGGGCCCGATTAAAGGAGATCATTGAGGAAAGAGATCCGGAGAAGATAGGGATCAATCAATCAGAGCATTGGCAACATGCGGATGGAATAGTACTTACCGACTATGAAGAACTAAAAGATGCCATCGGTGCGGATTATAGCAAAAGGCTGGTTTCAGCAGAAAGAGTAGCCGTTGGATGGCTGGAAACACGAAGTGATAAAGAAATGACGATCTATCCTCATATTTTGCGTATTGCTCATGAGATCATTGCGGAAGGTTTTTCTGAAAAGGTGATACATCCCGGAATTACAACGACCGAGGATGTGGTCTGGTGGTATCGGGAAAAGATAAGGGAATTGAAACTCAGCACCTGGTTTCATCCCAGTGTTTCCATCCAGAGAGCAGATCCTGAATTGTTCGATCATTTACGAACATTCGATTCCAGACCCGAACAGAATGTGATCATGCCCGGAGATCTTCTGCATGTTGATTTTGGGATCACCTACCTGCGTCTTAATACGGATACTCAGCAGCATGCCTATGTTCTTCGTCCCGGAGAGAACTCAGTTCCTGAGTATCTGCAACAAGCATTTGAGAACGGAAACCGCCTGCAGGATATATTTACAGAAAATTTCAGTGTTGGACGAACCGGAAACGAAGTACTGAAAATGTCGAGAGATCAGGCTATCGAAGAAGGTATTAAACCATCTATCTATACGCACCCGATCGGATACCATGGTCATGCAGCCGGAACTACATTGGGGATGTGGGATGCTCAGGGTGGAGTACCCGGTGACGGTGATTATCCGCTTCACTTAAATACGGCTTATTCCATTGAACTGAATTCAGCGACTTACATCGAAGAGTGGGGAAAAGAGATCCGGATCATGCTGGAGGAGGATGCATTTTTTGATGAATCAGGGGTATGGTATATCGATGGTCGTCAGCGCGAGATCATGACCATCCCCAGAATACCGGCAGAGCAGTGATTAAGTCAGCAGTTAGCATTGGACGGAGTTATTGAACGGGATGTTGATCGTACAAGGTAGAATTAATTCGACAACATGAAGCCACTCTAAAGCTCAATGATCAATTGCTTGACCAGCGTAGCAAATTCTTCTTTCTTAAGCTCAGCCGCTTCTTTTACTTCTGCGTGATCTAATTTCTGATCAGTAACGCCGGCTGCTGCATTGGTGATGAGGGAAATGGCCACGGTTTTCAGGTTAAGTCGAGCGGCTTCCATAAGTTCGGGTGCGGTACTCATCCCAACAGCATCTCCTCCCAGCTTTCTAAATGCATGGATCTCGGCTTTGGTCTCGTAATTTGGACCGGTTACATATAGATAGGAACCCCGTTTAGTGGTTATTCCGGCCTTTTTAGCAATTCGTGCCGTAGAGTCGGCATAGGAATAGAGCGAATAATCCCAGCGATGTGGCGATGCCGGAGCCAGCATTTTATTCTGGCGGATAATGTTATCAATGATCATCAGGTCACCAACCCGAAAATCCAGATTAATTCCACCCGCGGCATTCGATATAATGAGCTTTTCTGCATTAAAAGCTTTTGCCAGTTGAACCGGTATGATAGTCTTATCAAAACCGTATCCTTCATAAAAATGGAAACGACCTGAAAATGCCAATACTGTTTTTTCAGCAATCTTTCCGACAATCAGCGCCCCGGAATGACCCGTTACTGTAGACTGAGGTAATCCGGGAATGTCTGCGTATGAGATCGTCTTAGGAGTTTCAATTTCAGAACCAAAACCTCCTAATCCAGAGCCAAGAATAACGGCTGCATCCAGCACTTCCGGAAATCCGACAGAGATCAGATATTCTTTAATTTGAAGTATGGTTTTGGGTAGATTCATGCAGTCTCAATAACTTCGGTGATATAACCGGTTTTATCGTCAAAGCCGGTTATCTTAAAGATCGGGGTTTCGTCATCATGGTACCCTAAGATCGTAAATCCTTCTTTATATGCAAGTTCCGCCAGGCGTTCTCGTTGTTCCTGGCTGATTTCAGGTTCGAAATCGTACTTGGCAGCAAATTTCCGGTTTACCTGTCCACGAGTAGCCATTACATCACCGGGCATCATCAATTTCATTTCACCATTATCAAAAAAGAGAACCTGATGATATTTTGTGTGCCCACCGGTCTTCTCTACCCGAATCTCAGGATATGGTTGATCGGTTTCTTCCATAAGATGCAGATCAGCCCGTGCATCCACAAAATGGAGAAATTCCGTTTTTTCATCATCATACCAGGTTTCTTTTGAAGTAGCTCGTTCCCAGTCTTTTTTTGAAGCCCAGATCTTTGCTTCCGGAAAGGTAAGCTCCCAATAACCATTTTCTTTGGTGGCTAAACCGCCGATATGATCGTAGTGCAAATGACTTAAAAATATATCTGTGATATCAAATTCTGTGAGGTCATGCTGTTCAAGATTCTCTCTCATATATTGGGGACCTGTATCTTCGCCAAATTCACCAATACCGCAATCAAACAGTATGATTTTATCCTCAGTTACGATCAAAAACGGATTGAGCGAGATCTTTAACGAGGCTTTTGCCGGTTTGCCATCTCTGGGAATACGGTTAAATTTCTTATCCAGTCCAACTGAAAAGGTGCCCTCGTATAATGCTGCGCAGTAATTTTTACTCATTATTTAAATTATTTTGATACTGCAATTCATGAGTATATCCGAAACCGGATCACTCATTCTCCTGATCTTTTTTCTGGTCGAAACGTTCGTAGGCGTTAATGATATCTTTTACCAGTTTATGGCGAACCACATCTTCATCATTCAGATATACAAAATCGATGCCTTCAATATCTTTTAAGATCCTTTGGATAGAGATCAATCCGGATTGATGTTTTCGGGGAAGATCGGTCTGGGTAACATCACCGGTTATGATCGCTCTGCTATTGAATCCGATACGGGTTAAAAACATCTTCATCTGTGTATTGGTGGCATTTTGAGCCTCATCCAGGATCACAAAAGCATTATTCAGAGTTCTTCCCCTCATATAGGCCAGCGGGGCGATCTCAATCACATTTTTAGAAAGATGCAGGTTCAATTTATCCTGATCGATCATGTCTTCAAGTGCATCATATAACGGGCGGAGATACGGATCTATCTTTTCTTTGAGATCACCCGGTAAGAACCCAAGATTCTCTCCCGCTTCAACAGCAGGACGGGCCAGAATGATCTTTTGAACCCGGCGCTCTTTAAGTGCTTTTACAGCCAGTGCTACCGAAGTGTAGGTTTTCCCGGTTCCCGCCGGACCGATCGAAAAAACAATATCATGTTCCGCAGAAGATGTACAGATCTGTTTTTGTCCTGGAGTTTTGGCCAGAATAGGTTCGCCCCGGTGGGTATAAAGGATCAGATCTCCATCACCGAGATCATCCATAGATTTAGCGCGTATTTTTCCGGATCCGGAATTGAGACTGATCAGGGTTTTTACATCATCTTCGCTTACCTGATTCTTACGCCCGGCTACATCGATCATTCCACTGATCACTTGTTTCGCCAGCTCCACTTCTTCAGAGGGGCCGGTGATCTTGATACGCACTCCCCGTGCATTGATCCGGGTTTCGGGAAAAGCATCGTCCAACACCTGTATGTTTTTGTCATGAAGTCCGAATACGGACATATGATCAACGTTCGGAGGTAGTTGAACAACTTGTTCTAAAAGAGTTCTTGGATCGTCTATAATAGTGTCGGTTTTTTAAGTTAAAAAGCCTTTAAAGATAAGCATTATCACCCGAAACATCGAATACCGGAGGAGCAGCAGGATACAGAATCTTTACAGATCTGATAGTTTTTCCCGAATTTCCTGAACGCGTGCGGTAATATCTTTTGCGCTGAATACTGAGCTTCCGGCTACCAGAACATCTGCACCGGCACCGGCTACTTTTCTGATGTTTTTGAGGTTTACCCCACCATCCACCTGAATCAGAAAGCCCAGCCCTTTTTCATCTCTGATCTCTGATAATTTCTGTAGTCGTTCATAGGTTTTTTCAATAAAACTCTGGCCGCCAAAACCGGGGTTTACACTCATCAGTAAAACAAGATCCACTTCTTCCAGAATTGGGTCAATAGATGATAACGAAGTTGCCGGGTTGATCACTACCCCGCACATTGCACCTTGTTGTTTGATCTGAGTGAGTGTACGGTGTAAATGTACACATGCTTCATAATGAACAGAGATCAGATCGGCACCGGCGTTAATAAAGTCAGAGATATATTTTTCGGGGTGTTCGATCATCAGATGAACATCAATAAAAGCTTCATCTGCGACTGCGGCCGCTTTCTTTACCACAGCAGGTCCGAAACTAATATTTGGTACAAAATGGCCGTCCATGATATCACAATGGATCCATTCGGCCCCACCTTCCAGTGCGGAAGTAATATCCTGTTCCAGATTGGCAAAATCTGCGGCCAAGATAGATGGAGCCAGTACCGGTAGGGAAAAATTCATTATTGTTTGATATCAGGTTGGGGTTGACCGGGCTGTTTTTTGGTAGAATCACTGAAAACTGCACCGCCTTCGAGTAATTCAACGGCATCAAAGCGTTCAGAGATCACCAGATTCAACGATTCGCCTTCCACAAGTTCGCTTACTTTCGGGGTGTAATCAAGTACGGTGTTAGGAACTACATCTTTAATTGGCTGAAATCGGATCTCACCAACACGAAGGCCGATCTCCCGAAGCTTCAACTGGGCATCAGGTAAACGTAGTCCAACGATTTCCGGGATCTTCACGATCTTATCTCCAAGACCATCACTGATCACAAGATTGATCGTGGTTCCTTTCTCCACTACAGAGCCTTCTGATATAGATTGACGTAGTACTGCATTTTTAAATCTTGAAGATTCATAACTGATAGACCCCACTTCCAGCCCATAATTCTGCAACTGGATCTGAGCGTTTCTGAGCGACAGATTCACCACATTAGGGACTTTAACGGTCGGTTTGGTTGCCGCATTAACCGTTAAATAGATCTTTCGGTTGGGCTTAACGATCACTTCTGCTGATGGAGCCTGATCAATCACATAGTTGCCCGGGAAAGCAGAATTAGCCCGTCGATCGGCCACTTCGAATCGTAGTCCGTAGCTGGTTAGTAGTTCCTCTGCTTCGTCCAGAGAGATGCGGGTTACATCGGGTACGGTAACCCCTTCATTATAATTCGTATAAACAGGCATCAATACTTTATCAAAAAGCAGTAGCGTGCCGGCACCGATCACCATAAGAGTGAAGATGCTGATGTAAAGATATTTATTTTTGAGGATCCTGATGAGTAGCATGCTGAAAAATAGGAGTTGATGCGACTACTTAAAAGTGCCAGGTTACGGAGAATGCTTTTTCCGACATCAACAGATTTGTATTCGTTTCTATTCTGCTGTTGCGCAATTTCCGGGTAAAAAGGGCATCAAAAGCAGATACCACATGATTTACCAGTAACAGCTTTAAGATGTTCCCGGCTTGCCGGTAATTATTATTGAATTCTTCGGCGCGATCACGACCTTCCCTGAAGTTGTCGGTGAGCATGTCGGCATCCCACGAATAGCGATATATATGATCAGCTCCCTGAGCCAGTCGCATTTCATGAAAATCCTGCCATCCGGGCTGAAACTGGTAATACTTGCTCATCAGTTCATAGTACTGTTGGGAGTTATAATCCTGCAGTACGTGAGAGAATTCACTTTTTTCTAAACCACTGGTAAAAATAAAAGGGGTGCGTACTTCAACCGAACGTACGAGGTTGATATCCAACTGAGTCCATTCCTGTGTAACATCCTCATAATTCGGAGACAGACCGGCTACATGATTTTCAAGATTATCAAGTGCTGCGAGATTTGCATTCAGATCATTAGCTCTGGAATAATCAACCAGCCATTGTGCATAAGCGATCGGACTCCAATTTTGATTGGCATACGTTTCATAAGCATCTTCGTTGCTTCTGGCAGTGCTGTTTCTGTTCAGGTAATAAACGATACTTGCTACTTCCACACCAAAATAAGCTGCCGCCCGACCCCAGTTATCATTAATAGCCTGACCGGTACCCGGAACTACTGCAGATGCAAAAAATGGAATGGCTGCATTTTTTTGGGTCTGTTCTCCGGCATATTGATCGGATGAAAAATCTGACTGATACCTGAAATCTGAAATGGATAGAGGTCGGTTCGCCGGTGCATCCATAATAGCTTCTTCCTTTATGATGGTACCGGTTAGCGCATTATTCAAAGGTTGTGCACTTACCTGAATACCTGTAATGAAGAATAGAAAAACCAATACTAATGATCTCATAACAATTCAAAATCAAAGGTTAAACCAAAATGGAACAGGATCTCCCGCCCATAGGTCACGCGATTACTTTGCGAACCTGTTACAAATTCATCGGGTAGGGTTAATGAAAAACGATCGAAGCCATACGCAGCACTTACAAAAAACCGAAGCGGAAAAAGGTAATATCCGTTGGTAGCCAATCTGAGTTCCGCGCCAATTCCACTCTTTAATTTATTTCCGATATCGAGTTTGTCCGGTGAGTTGCTACTACTACCTAAGTACCAGCCATTCCCGGTTTCAAAGAAGAATCGGGCGTACAATTTATCGAAGGTGTAAGGACCAATTTGTGTATTTATATCTTTAAAGATCGGAGCGAACCAGCTTAAACTGGTAAATGCGGTGGTATTTCCACCAATGGCGAAGAACGGATAGCTGCGCATTCCCATAAAGCCACCAATATAATCGATATAAAATGAATCATCGGGATTGTTGAAATAACTGAAACCACGAACCCGTGCCTGAAAAGCCTGTCCTCCAAAGGTTCTGAACCCATACCGCACATGTAATTCGGAAGAATGATTGCTAACTGATTTGTATAGAGGGATGAGAGCTCCATCTTTGATCTCATACTCCTCAAGCAGATTAGATGGCTGGAACTGATAGCGAACATATCCTTTCAATCCGACGGGCGCAATGTCTGAATCGAGGGTGTAATCGTAATAATTAAACGTATAAGCAGCAGATAGAGTGGTTCCCTTGAAATATTGAGAGGAAGATCCGCTCACTAATGCTTTCAATTCTCTGGAATAGAAGTTATCGGTTGAAACCCTGTAAGGGGAATACCCAATGCCAAGTTCCAGCAAGCTTCTTCGGCTAAGTTTACTTCTGAAAAATAGATCGGCCTGCCACACCTCATATCCGATATCTACATTTACAGTATCCGGTGCACAGGAAGTACATGGGAATTCTTCGACTTTAAGTCCGTCGTTCACATTACGATGAAGGTTATAGATCTCTACAGAGATGGTTGGAGACCAGCTGCGTTTGATGAACGGCAATCCCCGATATTCGGCCTGAAAAAAGATGTCCCGGTCTAATTGAAGTAGGCGGGAGGGTTCAAAGAATTTTCCCACACTTTCAGCACCACGGCTGGCAACTCCCAACATGATTCCACCGAACAGATTCAATTTATCTGTAACATCTCTGGAGGCGAAATATACACCGGGTTTCATATCGCGGAGCAGATTTTCGCCAAGTTTCCCTAATTCACCACGCTGCAATAATGCACCATTTCTGCCATTTAACTTGGAATAATTATCGAAACGCAAAACAGGAAAGAAAGAAGTACTGGTAAAAGTATCTGCATATTTTCGGAAAGTTCGATCATCATCCTGTCCTTTGGTTTCAATATCGAACGAGTAACTACCGGTATCAGCTGAAGCAAATGCCTGATTATCGAATGGTTTCAGATCTTTATCATCAAAATCGAGCAAATAACTGAAATCTTCGGAAGAGTTTGTACCGGAATCAACCTCTGGAATGTCCGGGGCATAAAACCCTGTTTCCTCTTGGTTGATCAGGGTAGAGATCTGAGCTTTCTTGATCTGATAGGCATTAGCTTCGTATTCCGCGAAGAAGAGTTCATTCTCTGTAACACTGGGCATAAAAGCTCCACCCAAAACACTGGTGAGTTTTTCCGGTTCACCACCATTCATTGGTTTTCGGTAAATATTGAAGATCCCATCAGGATCGGCCGAATAGTACAGATATTTGCCATCCGGGCTAACATTTGGATCGCGGTAATCCACATAATCATCGATCAGAATTCCCTCGATCATTCCGGTTTCTGTTGAATATTTCCAGAGATTACGGCCCCAAAAGTCAGCCATAGCAAAGAATATGGAAGAACCATCAGGAGACCAGGTGGGGGTAAACACAGTCTCACCTTTGCTATACGAGGTAAGCCGGACCAGTGAATCAGGTTTTTCGGGATCCAGAAGAACAAGATTCTGAGTACCACCTTCATATTTTACAGCAACGATCTTAGTTGAATCCGGTGACCACGCCGGCGATTCCATACGTCCACTATAGGTCAAACGGGTTTGTTCGAGTTTTTTCAGATCAAAGATGAAAAGATCTCTGTAAGATTCTCCGTATCGGTTCTTCTTATTTACCGCATATACCAACTTGTTTCCATCAGGAGAAAAAGAATAAGAGGTATTTATGAACGGGATGAGCGGCATGGTGGCATCTGCATGATTTTTCGGAATCTCGAGTTCCAGATCATCAATAAAGGCAAGTTCTGTCTCACTGCTGTCTTTTTTAAGGTATAGTGACAGCCAGGAATAGGCGTGCCCTTTATTCGAGATGTATGCTACCGATTTGCCGTCGGGAGATGCTTTTGGATAAAAGTTGAAGAACCCGTCTTTTTCAACATATTCAGAGGGGGTTACCTGAATGCGTTCCGTAGCCTTGGTGTAGAACGTCTTTCTTTCTTCGATCCAGTCATCAAATACTTTCTCACCGGGAATTCCGGTCGCCATTTCGATGGCTTCAGCTACATTATATACCTTTTTTTCTCCTAAACTTTCCGAGATGAGGCGAAGTACATCTTCCCCAAAACGGTTCACCATATAGATCACAAACGCATACCCCTGATTGTAAACGGTTTCTCTTTCGAGACTTGTTTTAGAAGCAAAGGTTCCCATTCCCGCCAGGCTCAGATAGGTGTCAGTGAGAATACGTTCCCGGAGGATCATGTCCCGATGGCTATCCCAGGTATCGTAAACCATTCCCGTTCGCTGGTATTGAGCGGTACCTTCAGCCAGCCATGCGGGGATGTTGATGGAGGCAAATGGCATGGAAATGATCCCGTTCGGAAAGCCATACAAAACATCAGGACGGCGTACTTTTTCGTAACTGAGCCATTGCAGATACATAGCGGGGACTTTTCGCTTTCGTTTCATTGCTGCCTGAATCTGAACAATGTGCGTAAATTCGTGGGATATCACATTTCGAAGCCAGTTATGCGAACCCCGAAGGGGAGTGTCCAGCGAAGGAACCCATATATCGATCTTGTTATCAAAGAAGTAGGCGGCCCCGTTGGAGTAGTCTTCCCGGTCTTTAAGAACGATACTTACTTTTTGATCCGGTTCATGTTGATATAGTTCTGTGATGGGCCCGTAGATCTCTTCTGCTATGCGAGAGACTACCTGAGCAGTTCGACTGTTCCCTTCCTGAAAGTGAATGATAAAATGTGAGCTTTCCACCGAATACCAATCCAAATGATTCTGAGGATAATCGTAGAACTCTGGATTAGTCTGGGCAAAACCTGCTCTGCTAAAGGAAAGGAGAGCAATTACAGCTATAAATACTGTTAAATAGCGCATTAGTGAACCACCCCGATCTTAATCAATTTCGATTCTGTTTTACCATCAACTTCTGCTTTGATCATCGCCAGATAAGCTCCGCTGCCCCACGATCTTGTATCCAGGGTGATCTCTTCCGGCGCTCCGCCTCGGGCAGAAACGGTGGTTTCGTAAATAACTCTACCGGTAAGATCTATGATCGTGATATCGACATTTCCACCGGGTGCTGCCAGCTCAAATCGTATATTGGTTTCATCCCTTGCCGGGTTAGGCCAATTATAGGTTTCGGTTTTATTCAATACCGAAAAAGAAGGAGAGCTGGTGGTAGAGATCACAGTTCTGGCGCTGATTTTGTTGTACGGATTATCTCCGTAACGGGATGGCCAGACAGAAGTAGTAAAGTTATTGAATCGCCATGATTTGAGGTCACCAGTATGACTGACTGCGAAAAGTGTGTTCTCAAAAAATGCCGGATGAATGGGTTGGATATTACTCCCAAGGGATTCACCAACGTAAAGTGGAAAGCCTTGAATGGCAGTTCCATCCATTTCGTAAGCAAAAATATTAACCGAGTAATCATCCTGAGTGACCACCAGGATATCCTGTTCATTATCTCCGGTGATGTCAGCTAGTAATGGGGTTCCGATAAAGGTAAAACCATTCGGAGCTGAAACGGGCATATTATGTAATAACGCACCATAGCGATTGTACCCTTCCAGCACATTCTCCTGTTTATTGATCCGGAAGATCTCTAGACTATCGCTGATGGCCGGCCATTCAGCGTTATCTTCTTCAAAGATCGTGACCACAAATTCATTGGAAGTGGGATCTATGAGTCTGAAAGCTCCATCTTCAAAGACAAAATATTGATTGGAGGCCATAATGGTTTGGATCGTGCCCACATACAATCGGTCGGTATATGACGTGCCGTAGGAATCATTTGAACTTGAAATACGAACCAGATTTCCATCAATTTCAGCATAACTATTGTTGATGGCTTCGGACCGAAATGCAGGGGCGTCAAAACTGTTTACGGAAGTGCCGTCATATTCATAGCTGGTTTCTGTAAAATCAGGATGAATTACAGAACCATTTTCAGTACTGATAAACGCGCCATTTGGTGGAGATGTGATGGTATAAGCCGCAGAGAGATTATTTGGAACTCCGGGGTGTTCAGTAATACGGATGTTTCCCGGACTTAAAGGCTCTTCGATGGTAGGATTTGATGCGAGGATAAATTGATCCCCGAGTATAGGTTGCTGATTGCTGATCGTTGAAATAGTTTGAATAGCAGTGCCCGAATGGTAGTCTGTGAAATAGATATTTGCAGACCCCGGAACAACTACCAGCGTGTCGGAAGTGTTGCTGTAGAACCCAATTGATAGCGGGTAAAAGTTCCAGTAATCATTATCAGTAGTGTAGGTATTGCTTGCGATCGCCGGGATGTTGAGTACCTGCTCGTAGCCTGTATCAACCGAGCTGACCGAACGTATCCGGAAAGAAGCGACCGGAAGAATATCAGAGAATTCGTACAATTCGAAAAAGGATGGGGCACCAGAATTACTTCGGTTATCCGGATAGGTATCAGGGCCAAATTGATTGTCAGGATTAAGATCAATGGTAGTGGTTTCTGTGATCACGCGATAGTTATTATCACTCCACCAGAAGTCGTAGGCATATCCAAAAGAAGAGGAATTGTCGAGTAATCCTACATCGCGTCCGATATCCTGTGCACCATCGGCTTCTTCCAGATCTACTCCGCGCCGAAGGGGATCTGCATTTATGCCACCGGAAGCTAGTTTTTGATTGATGATTGCCTCATCGATCTGCCAGATCAAAATACCACCATTTAACTCACGGTCATCAGCCGTACCTTCTTCTTCATCATCTCCGATCTCTAAGCCGCCGGGTAGACTAAAATCGAAATTATCTACATCAATGATGGTGCCGGCAGTTAGCAGCGTGTCGAAATCTGATTCCTGATAGATCAGCTCAGAATCATTATTTGTGAAGCTTTGTTGTACTTCAGTTCCGTCCGGAGTTCTGATCGTAATGATCAAACCATCATTTTCAGGGTCACGGTGGCGGTTCTCGATCAAAAAGTATTCACTGGATGAAAGTGAAAGTTTGGCGATAGAATTTGGTTGATCCAATGAAGTTGCCGGCAGGTAGATCGCTCCATCTGTCTGGGGTGTGATTTCGAAAGGTGTTTCCCACCCTAAGTAGATCTTTTCCCATGCGGATGGCTCAGGAGGCAGCAGGCCGTTGTAGGCAAAGAATCCGGCTCCGTCCATTAATCCAAAGCGTCCGATGGCAGGTTCTCCGGTGTCTGTATTGAAAAGATCAGGTAGCCCAAGGTGGCTACCAATTGAAGCACACAGTAAACCGTTAATAGAGAGCGGGAAAACTACCTCATTTCCTGAAATATCCTCTGCCCGGCGAGATTCTGTTCTTGGAATGATCAATGAATTTGTAACCCGGAAAGCACCGCCATTGATCGGAAATCCGGAAAATGATGGGTTTTCGAAAATATTTTGAAGGTCTTGCTTGCGTAAATAAATAGATGGAATATCATAAGGAGTGATATCGAGCGAAGTACCTGTAAGTTCAATATCGCGCCCAACACCTGCATGAAAGATCACAAAAGCAGTATTCTCAGGATCAAGGCCGGTGGCATTGAATCCACCCGCATCCTCTACGGCAGTCCAGGTGTCATTGAGCAGGTCACCGAGTTTGTCCAGTGTAAACTCTTCTCCGATGGGAGAGTACTCTTCCATTTTTTTGGGCAGGGTGAATACCCCGGGAAGGACAGTGTAATTTAGTGTGAGTTGATCATCCGAAGATTTCTCGAAATAATTCTTTGCGAATTCCAGATGGCTTTCGAAATACTGTTGGTTATGGGGTAATGGGTCGATCCTTGTATCAGTTTGATTGGATAGATAGGGGAGGCCTTCCATTCCATCATTTCCAAATATTCCGGTACCTGAGGTCAGGCGGTTAGTATCTGGTTGAAATTGTACCATTACTGCTACCACATTCAGGGTTCCTGTTGTAGGAACCTGCGTTTGTTGCAGGGTAGGTGTGCTGATAGAGTGAGTACGTAATACCCGGGATTGCTGAGCCGAGGTCGTAGATGGGCTAAATAAAAAGAGCATGCCCAATAATAACATGCTCTTTGAGAATTGGGGGATGAATTTCATTCCGTTTAAAAGTTCAAAAGCACACTAAATCGTAGAGTATTTGCCAGTGGGTGATCGGATTCCAGTGTTCTTATATAACTGAAGTCGATACCAAAAGTGTTAACACGCAGACCTGCACCGAAAGTGATGTATTTCCGGTCACCGTTGTACGGATCTTCATAATAGTACCCTCCACGAACAGAGAATAGATTGTTGTACCAGTACTCGGCACCAACACCAATCATAAACTGTTCCATAACGCTAAGTTCAACCACTTCGGTTCCGATATTACGTTCCAGTGGGCCCCATGATTCGAACAAAGCTTTTACCGGGCTGATCATACGGTATTCTGTACGAACAGAATCACCGGATTGAACTTCGATGGCTTCTTTTCGAGCCATGATCTTAGATACATCAGAAGCAATGGTGATCCGGTTATACCCTTGAGGATCCAGATTATAGTCCAAGGCTATACCAAATCGTAATAACGTTGGCAGCGGATCTTTTTGGGCATTATCAGTGTATTGAATTCCAGGTCCCAAATTGGATAAGTTAAGTCCGGCGCTGAAATGACCTTGATTGCCACCCAGATCAAAAGGATCAGATTTGTACAACATTGCAAGGTCGACGGCCACGCTACTACCTGGATTCACCTTTTGTTGACTAACGGAAGTTCCACTAGCTAAACTGGAGTAAATAAGGCGTAAGCTAGTCCCCAGACCAAGGTTTTCATTCATCTGAAAACCATAGGATAATCCAAAGGCTAATTCGTAACTATTGAATTTTGATATGATATCCGGGCTGTCCTCATTGGTCTGAATTTGTTCACCAAGATTCAGATAAGTAAGGTGCGCACCCACAGTGCCTAAGCCTTCTACATAATATTTACCGACCAGATAATCATAAAAGAGATCATCAACCTGGAAATTGGCTAACCAGTTTGAGTGAGTAATGCTTGCCTGATTATCGGTTTGGAAGGCCAGACCGGCTGGATTCCAGAATAAAGCGGCAGCATTATCGGCAATAGCCACACCGGTATTACCCATAGCGGCTCCGCGTGAATCCGGTTCGATCTGTAAAAATGGTACGGCTGTAATGGCTACCTGTGCCATGCCTGAAGCGGGAAGCAGAGCGAGTACAACTGCTGCTGCTAACAACTGGATTTTCTTCATATAAAAATTCTATAGATTTAAGCGCGAAATATAACGGTTCTAAAACAACAATGTGTCTGATTTTATTACCTGATAATTACGAGCTTTTCGATTTTTTCGGTTGTTGATCTTCCTTCGGGGGTATCTGCTGTAACCCGAAGCACATAAATATAAGTACCGTTACCCAGGCGATCATTATCCCGGTCACGGCCATTCCATGAAATACTGGCATAAGAACTTGATGTAGTTATTTGTTCTTTTTTATGCTGCACAAGTTTTCCACTTAAGGTATAGATACGAATATCTACATCGAGTGGATTCCCTTGTTGATTATGTTCGAAAGTGAAGGATGTGAAATTATTCATGGGATTCGGATAATTGTAAACATGGTCTACAACTAAGTCCTCTTCCGGCGCTACTTCAAAGAAAATGCTCTTTTCAGCAGGATTATTATGCACATCCCAGGCTCGAACTTTAAGCGTATAACTACCCTCAGGAATTTCTTCCAGCGGGTACTCGATACGTCCCCTGGTATAGTCGTTTAATGCGCCCTCATAAAAGTTATTGAGCACATAGTTTTGTTGTGGTTTTGTATCGATAGTAGCTATTATTTCATGCCCTACTCCTGTTCCTGTAGTGTTAATTCCGGAACTGTCGGCCAGTTCCACGATTAGTTTTGGCGAACCATTTGCCAGGCTGCCATTTAAAAAGCTCTGATCATTAAGGAAAACATCCAGCTCCGGACCTTTTCCATCATTCACGGCTATCTCGTTTATACCGTTAAAGACTACATCAGTGTAAGATCCACCGGCTGTGGTCTCGGTATCCTTGGCATATACAATGATCCTTCCTGTTTCTTCCGAAAAACTGATGTCTTTTGGAATAATGAAATCCAGATCGAACTCTCCATTGGAACCTGTACTTTACCTTTAAAGAGAATGTCGGTCTGTACCTGATAAGTACATTCGTATTCCGTGCCACGGTTTAGATAGCAACCAATTTCTTCAACCCAATCAAGATCCATGGGGATACTTACCCGCCTTGGGGCGTCATAAAATGTAATGGTTGCTTCGCCATTAAAGTCTGATAAGATCTCTCCATTGGATGAAGTAACGGCTCCCTTCATTTTTACTTCGTCCAGCGCTTTTATGGTAAGGTCGCCGGTTAATGTTCCCAGATCCTGATCGTTGATGGAAGTAACGGTAACTGACCGGTTAGGTAAGGCAAAGCGAACGGCGGGATCACCAAGTAGTATAAATTTACGCGCATTGATCTCTGATCCGATACTGGTGTTCTTGGTGCGAACGAAAATATCACCTAATCTCAAAGGCCTTCCTTCCTCATCTCGCTCCAGCATTTTTTGAGATAGTGCTACATTTATTCCAAAGTTCAATTGAGTCGGGCTGCTGTTAGTATATACCACACGGGTTGTTGTAAAACTACCGATGGCGCCACCATTTTCTGCAAATACAAGTTTTTCGGCTCCGGATTGAGCATAGGCATCATCGTAACGACCGAACTGACAAGTGGCTGTCACTAAAAGGGTTAATTTATTTCGATTGGTGAGATCCGGAATGTTGTCAGAAATGAATAATTCTTCGTCTGCCAATGTTTGCATATTTCCATGCCCGGAGTAATTCATGACAAGCGTTCCACTATTCAGTGTATTCATAAAGTCACTGGTTGCGCCCGGTAATTGTCGTCCGGCTCCGGTTATTTCTTCAGGATAAGAGAATAAATAGATCTTTTTGAATCGTCCACCAGGGGCATCAATATCCATTCTTTCGGCAGTACCGTCAGCATTAAGAACGTGAAGATCACGGTTTTCTTCTCGATCAGGGAAGTCATCATCTCCGGCAAATGTGAAGAGATTCTGCCAGTCACCATTGTTGTCCGGATTCTCGTATCGATAGATCTTGTCTAATGCAATACGGGCCTCGGAGCGGGTTTGGGCAGAGATCCTTCCAATTCCCAAATCTACCCGGTCAGCTGAACTAAACAAGCCTTCATTATCATCTAAGTGACCGAAATAATCATCGGTTCCATAAGACTGAGTACGATGAATGGATTCTGCACTTTGATAAGTGAGGACAAAATTGGTAAATGAATTGTCGATGATGTTTTTGGTATCAAACGAAGTGTCACCGAACAGGAGTAAGTATTTCGGAGGCTCCTGTCCGTTATCGATAGCAAGATCCCAGAGGTATTTTATGAAATCACGAATAGCAGTAGGGTCCGTAATTCCACTGGAAAATTCGTTTAGGATCTGTGACTGAGTTACTACGAGAGGGGTTAGTCCATCCTGAGCCCGGTAATTGGCAAGCTCATTAGCATAATCCATGAAGTAATCATTGGTAACAATAATATAGTCTGGATAGAATGCAGTGCCATGCAGGTTTTGATTATCAATTTTACGCCCCGGAAGAGGGCTTTGCAGACTGGATTGAGCAATAATTCGGGAATCACCATCGGTGTGATAAAGCAGGTTGTAATTTGATCCCGAGGCGGTAACTTCTATTGATCTCGGATTTACAGGATCAGTTACATCTAGAGCTATTGGGGTGCCATTGAACCCGGACATTTGATAAGTGGCAAATTCATCAACCGAACCATCCGCCGGTAAGAAGAACGATAGTTTTCCTGATGTGGCCAGTAATTGTCTGCGAGCTTTTAATTCAAGATAATCCACAAATGCTTCAGCACCATTATCAGTGCCGGACATCATCAGCTCCATTTCTACTATACCATCTGCAGTTAGGGTAGATGCTTCAAGATCGGTGAATCTGAAAGAATTAGCGGATTCATATTCGTAAGAATTATATCCGGCGTTGATCCGGTAGATAATGAATTGAGATATTACCTCCTGATTAAATGCCAGCTTGAATTGCGGAGTCTGTTCAGCCCTGGCATAGATCCTGCCTGTTACTTCCACAGGGACGGAGGTGTTAAGGCCGGAAATAGTATCTTTAAGAATGGTCACATACTGATTTTGTGCAGTTGCCGGGATCTTTTGGCCTAACCAGTAACGTCCGGATTTCTGCTTGGGCTCTGATTTATATAATTCTTCTTCCAGCCAGATAAAGTCATCAAATTCAGTAATGGTACGGCTGGGAGAGCCTCCTATGGTTGCATCCTGAATTCGAAGACCATTTTCAGTTCCCACTGTCAGAAAAACAAAGGAGGTGTCACTATAGGGATGGATACTATGAGTAAACCCGTCAGCATCACGTTCTTCTTTATGAGGATCATTGCCATAGAAAATGACCCGGTCACTAGTATGAAAACTGCCATCATTTTCCCCTTCAACAATAATGGGGATTTGAGAGAAAACAGGCCGTTCTGCACTGTTACGTTCAGGTAAAACATACCCGTCGGTTCCCCAGAGTTGAATATTTCTGGGATCGATCGCTGATGCATTTAATCCGAGGTCGTTCAGGTAATCAGAATTCAGCTGATAAATTCCATCGTTCGTGATAGGTATCTTATACCATGTACCGGTTGAAAGAGCATGGTCAGCCGCCGCTTTTCTTTTAAGTGATGTAGTCGGCCTTTTATCAGATTTCTGTACTCGGAACTTCAGTCGCTTCGTTACCTGAGTGCCTTCATCTGAAGCACGTGCTACATTTACTTTCAAGGAAACTACTTGCTCATTTCGGTAAAATCCCTGATATGAACTCTCAATAACAGGTTGATCAGCGTTGGATATGAACCAGGCCATTGCCTGAGCTTCCGTTAGCGTCTGACTGACCGATGAAATCGATTGTTCCAGAATAGTGAATCCGGGAGTACCATTTATAACAGGTGCCGTTAACTCGTAAGGCGGAGTTATCTCAAGGTCATTATTGTTGATCACATAATCAGTGTAGGAATCAGTTTCCTCAACTACTTTTAGTTGTTGAGCCTCGCTACTTTTGAACAACAATAATGCAAACAGTAAGCATAGTGATACTGATTTGCCGGACATTGTGTGTTAAATCTATTCTATTTTCAGTATGCGGTAATACCGCGTTTCGTAGCGATTAACGTATAGAGATGTGTTTAATTAACCTTTAACTTATCGTAGCTGTTAAGTCGTTGACTTGTGCTGATTGTGAATAGTAGCTATTTGCTGTATATAAATAGAATTTCGTTAAAGCTTGATTGAATTATACCCGTAGCAGGCTAAAATGTCAATAGTAGCGGCTGTTTTTTACAACCGCTCTATTACCATGGCTGATGCTCCGCCACCTCCGTTACATATTCCTGCACAACCATATTTTCCTTCAGTTTGGTTAAGGGCATGAACCAATGTCACCATAATTCTGGCACCGGAACATCCGATGGGGTGGCCGATACTAACCGCACCACCTCGAACATTGACCTTTGCAGGATCTAATTTAAGGATATCGTTATTTGCTAAAACAACCACAGAAAAAGCCTCATTGATCTCAAAAAGATCGATGTCGTCAATGGTTAAACCTGCTCTTTTAAGGGCAATAGGCATGGCATCGGATGGGGCGGTTGTGAACCATTCTGGCGCTTTAGCGGCACTTGCCTGACTAACGATTCTGGCCAGTGGTTTTAATCCAAGTTCATTGGCTTTTTCTTCGCTCATCAATAAGACAGCGGCAGCTCCATCATTAATACTGGATGCATTTGCGGCAGTTACTGTTCCTTCTCTGTTAAATACAGGTCGTAAGGTCGGGATCTTGTCAAAGTTTACGCGATCTAATTCTTCGTCTTTATCTACCTCTGTTACATTCCCTTTACGGTCCTTCACATGGATCTTGATCATTTCATCCCGAAACAGATCATTCTCATGAGCATGAATAGCTCTTTTGTAGGATTCGATGGCGTATTCGTCCTGAGCTTCCCGGCTGATATTACATTCGCTGGAACATAATTCGGCGGCATTACCCATTGCATAATCATTGTAGACATCCCATAAACCGTCTTTCATTATGCCATCCTGCACTTCCGCATGACCATATTTAGAACCAAATCGATGCTTTGGTAAATAGTAGGGGACATTGCTCATACTCTCCATCCCACCTGCAACAATTACATCAGCTTCACCTAAGCGGATCTGATCGGCAGCGATCATAATTGCTTTCATACCCGATGCGCATACTTTATTTACGGTGGTAGATGGAGTCAGATTAGAAAGTCCGGCTTTAATGGCAGCCTGACGAGCAGGAGCCTGGCCCACTCCGGCGGTTAATACATTACCCATTACCACTTCCTGAACCATGTCCATAGAAATCCCTGAAGATTTAACTACTTCAAAAATTGCAGCGGCGCCTAATTCAGGGGCGGTATAGGAGGCTAAACTTCCACCAAATGCACCGATTGGGGTTCTCTTGGCTGATACAATAACTACATTACGCATGTTGCAGGTCTCTTAATTTTTTAATTTGAAAAGCGCTTTTTTACGCCTGTCGAAGATAGTAAAGTTTGCAGTAATTAGTAGATGAATTTCGATCTAAATTCAAAAGATATACCGGATCTGAAGGGCTGATTTTAAACACTTATTCAAAAAAAAAGACACCCAGAAGGTGCCTTTAAAACTGAGTAATGAATATTTTTATAAGCCGGAATCTTTTAAGGCTTTCAAATTTTCAAGAACTGAAGAATAAGAATCTGTTTGCGGATTCAGTTCTTCCAGTTTTTCATAATGATCGATAGCAAGTTGAAGCGTAGTGTGTGCTTTACTCTTTAATGCATTTACTTCGTTACCTTCGGCAAACTGAGCAGCCTCAAGGTATTTCCCGGTCATGTTGTTGTAGAATACAGCCACACTCTCAAGATAATCGGTATTGGTTGCATCTAATTGATGGGCTTTCAATAACTGAACTTCAGTTTCTTCTCCCATTCCTTCTGCTTCAAACCTGATCTGATCAGCCAATGCATCATCATTATTCTCATAAGCATCAACCAGATCATCCATAATTCCTATGGTGATGTTATAGAGTTGAGTTCCATATACATTGTGTATCTCCGCATCATTTGGGAACCGGTCGGCAAGATCACCCAGAATTTCAATGGCTTTCTCACTGTCGCCGGATGATATATAAGCGTTAACCAAACCATATGCGATATTTTTGTTTGAACTGATATCTTTATTAGCCAGTTCATAATAAAAGATCGATTGTTTTGGATCCCCACTTTGTAAATACAAGAAACCGAGGTTTTCATATATTTTTGCCGGAACAGGGGATACAACGCCTTTCGCTACATTCAGTGTTTCAATGGCTTCGTCAATTTTGCCATTTGCATAAAGGGTGGTCGAAAGAGAGATGTAGGAAGATAGTTCCTGAGGCTTAAGTATGATCGCATTGCTAAAATGAGCACTGCTGACCGAATTATCGCCATCTGTTTCTTCATACGCTGCAGTTCCGGCATTATGCTCCTGAGCCCAGTATGTGTTAATCTCAGAATGCATCTCATCAATTTTAGCAGAATCGAGACCTGCCTCCATTGATGTAGTGAAAGCATCCATAGCTTTTTCGTAGTACTCAGATCGTTCCGGAACCTCAAATTGCTCTGAATACATCAGGTTTACCAAGCCTTGTTTATAATACAAGTTGGGGTCACCGGGGTTTTCAGTAATCTCAGTTTCCAGTACCGATAAAGCAGTTTCAAAGTTGTTGGAGTTGATCAGATCGTCAACGTCCGGTTTAGAAGCTGTACAAGCGAAAAAAAACCCGAGGGCAAGCAAAATGCCGGCCCGTCGGGTAATAGTGAATACTTTCATATAGAATGATTTCGGTGAATTACATTCCGGCTTTATTCATCGCTTCTTCTGCTTCATCGCGCATGTCAAGAAGGGTATAAATACGGAATAATGTTTCCCAGGTAACGGTATCGTCAGGGTTGATCTCGATCACTTTTTCATAATAACCCATAGCTTTGCGTACTTCGTCTTTTGCAAGTGCATCAAGTCGGTCTGCTTCGTCATTATCCAAAGTATTGTTTCTTTCATCAAATAACGCCGCAGCTTTATTCTGATAAAGTACACCAAGTGTATTAAAAGCCATGGATAGCTGATCATCGAGTTCTACAGCTTTTAGCAATGCTTGTTCCGCACGATCTGTTAGAGTAGCCATTTTGGTCTCTAATTCGGCGTTTTCAGCTTTTAATTTCTCAATTTCTGCTTCGTTACCGCCTTCTTCTTCCAGTTGAGCGATCTTCTCATTGTTTTCGTCAACCACATCATCAAAATCCAGAACTTGCTGATAGAGCTGAGAACCGATAACTAAGCGATACTGAGCGTTGTTAGGATCACTCTTTATCAGTCTTTCAACTGTTACAAGGGCGTCATCAACACGACCGATTTTGAAGTAAGCATCTGCAATTTTTTGAACCAGTGTTACACTGTCAGGATATAATGCGAGGCCTTCTTCCAGTGCTTCAACCGCTTTGTCGGCATGACCGGATTGAAGCAGGTAATAACCAAGGCGGTCATATTCTGAAGAGGCTGCAGAGTCCTGAAGTTCAATTACTTTACTCATTTCTGAAGCAGCACCTTCATAATTATCGTTCATGTAATAGATCTGAGCTAAAACATCATGAGACAGTAAACTATCCGGGTTGATGGTCACAGCGTTCACAAGATGGGCAATAGCCAGCTCAAGTGGATTTTCAACCGTTGCCATTACACTATCGTTGGTTGCGTAAGGGATCGCAGCATTGTGCTCAGTACTCCAGGTACTTAAAACCAGGTTTGTAACCTGTCCGGCTTCTTTGGGTTTATCAGTGGAAGCAGAAAACAGAAGCTTCGCGTCATCAAGTGATTCGCGCATGTCTTCGTAAACAGGGAGTCGGTCAGATGGTTCGTCAATGGTTTCAGCTTTCTTGCCAAGAGCTACCCCTTTGTAGTAGTAAGCAACACCGCTTTGTGGCTGAAGTGCGATCGCAGAGTCAGCAGCTGCAATAGCAGCGTCATAATTTTGTGAGTTAATGCCTTCCTGAATCGGAGTGATTAAAGGGTCTCCTGTACAGCTTAGTAACAGAAATGCTACCATGAATGCTGAGAATAGGCTATAGGCTTTTTTATTCATTTTTTCTGTGTTGAAAGTGTATAGTTAATTTTCTTTTTCAAGTTTTAGAAAGTAACCATATAATGCACTTTCTGCAATAAATTAGAAGACTAAGTTAGTTTGGAGATCAATATAATGAGTAGCAAAAAAATCATTTCTACAACAGAGGCACCCGCTGCTATCGGGCCTTACAGTCAGGCCGTTTCGTGCAACGGAATGATCTACTGTTCCGGTCAAATTCCCCTTAACCCGGAAACGATGGAAATTGTTGGAGAAACAGCGGCTGAACAAGCTGAACAGGTAATGAAGAATCTTGGTAAAGTACTGGAAGCAGCAGGGAGCAATTTTTCTAAAGTGGTGAAATGCTCCATATTTCTGGATACTATGGATGATTTCGGTGCGGTAAACGAGGTTTATGGTGGCTATTTTGATTCAGACCCGCCAGCCAGGGAAACAGTAGCGGTTCAAACGCTGCCTAAAAATGTGCTGGTAGAAATCAGCTGCATTGCCTACAGCTGATATGTTCGGAAAACGGAATTCCCTGCGTGGTCGGTAACTATTACCTGAACCTCCAGGGATTTACCGGATGTAGGTTTAAAACCGGGATGTAAATAGATCAGAAGATCCTCTTCAAAATCATATTCTGTGATTCCCCGTATCCCATTAACCTGAATTTCCGACCTTTTGAAATCAATGCCGGATAGTTCGTCTTCCACGCGCATCACCACTTTCCACTCTCCATAATCGGTCTCTAGCAAAGCCGGGAAATAGGTGACCGGTGGCGCATCGTCAGCTATAACAGCAAATTCACCGGTGCCTGAAGGATAACCGTGAATGGTTCTCCCGATCAGTTTAGAGTCTACATAGCTCAATCTGTTTCTGGAACGGTCTAATCGGAAAAGCCGGTAATTCTTATCCTTCTCAAAATGTTCTCCCAGATAAAACTGAAGTTCAATAGCTTTCAATGCCGGTTGATCATCCGGAAGGATCTCAATGATCGGGTAATGCTCTTCAATGCGATGATTTAGTGCTACCGTGAGAGTGTCAAAGAAGGTGTGCGGTTTAAAACGAACAAATAGATCTTTATCCGGGGTATAAAAAGAGGTGAAATTATCCGGGTTGATCCGTGCAGTATGAAAGTAAGTACTGTCTACATGAAGGAGTTGTTGTTGAAACTTATCATCCCAATAACCTGCAAAGGTCCCTCTGATGTCAAGTACACTGTCTTTACTCAGTGCTGTCCAGTTATTCCTCCAATACCAATTACGGGGATTTGATTTTATCTCCTTCGTGATGTCGGTTTCATCAGTACCTGCGATCATCTGAAACGTTGAGATGCGGGTATTCCCAAAAAAATCGGTGGTAATGATCTCATAACCTGTGGTGTCAGTTGTTGGAGTGATGAGTCCCTTGTTTTTGACCTTATCATAGAAGGGGATATCCGGACCGTCTTTTTTATATAACGGTTGAAAGGATCTTCGGCTGGCTCCATAAGCGGCGATCCTATCTAAGAACATGGTATTCGCCTCTTCAAAATTGAAAGAGTCGATCGTCTCATGAAACAGAGTATCAGAACTTTGTCGCAAAGTGATGGTGTAAGGTGCATATTTATTGGTAACCTGATTGGCACCATCAAAAGCTGAAATCGTGATTCCAACCAATTCATTTGCTTTGATCAAACCAAAATTCAGCGTATCAGCCCTGCGATCTTCCGGGTAATATATGCCGGGATATGCAGATCCATTTATTCGGCTTTTTGGTGATTCGGGTATGATTAGGAGTGCAGAAATGGTAGGCGGTATATCATCTTTAATATTAAATCCTGCTTGTAATGCATTTAATGGTTGCTGAAGAGAGTCCCGGATCTCAAAATGGAGATGAGGTGGACCGATACCGGTAGAACCTGTGAAACCGATCAATTCACCCTGCTTAAAGTTGAAAAGTGCAGAATCCGGATAAAGTTCAATTTCAAAAGTATGTGAATGAACTCTGATCGAATCAACATAATCCTGTATGTCTTTTCTGAACCGTTGAAGATGGGCGTATACAGTAGTATAGCCATCCTCATGTTTTAAATACAAGACTCGGCCATACCCCCGGGCAGTGATCGCAACCCGCGATAAATACCCGTTTTTTGAGGCATAGACAGGGTATCCTTCTCTTCCCCAGGTCTTTATATCAAGACCTGAATGGTAATGAGCAGAACGAGTTTCACCAAAAGTACCGGATAAGTGTTTGCTTACAGTAACCGGCCATTGATAGCCTTCAATCTGGGCAAACAACGGTGAGTTAAAAAGTAATATGAAGAATAGTAAAGAAAAGAAACGCACTATCTGATCTCAACTTCTACGGTTGCTATATCCTGATCCAAAGTAGCCTTGATCTTATCTCCACTTTGAATGGCTGATACTCCGGATGGCGTGCCGGTAAAGATGAGATCCCCTTTCTGAAGGGTAAAAATTTCGGATAAATACGAGATCAATGCAGGAATACTAAAGATCATGTACTTGGTATTAGAAGATTGACGGGGCTCTCCGTTAACTTCCAACCGGATATCAAAATCCGGTATTTCACCACCCGTGAATGGAATAAAGGTACTTACCGGCGCGAACTGATCGAAGCCCTTTGCGACGGACCATGGATTCCCATTCTGTTTTGCTACTTTTTGAAGATCTCTCGCTGTAAAATCGATCCCGATACCAAACCCGGCAACATACGTAGAGGCGTTATTTTCCGGGATATTTTTACCAGACTTGCCTATCGCAACCACTAATTCAGCTTCGTGATGTACTTCGTTGCTTTTTGCAGGTAATTCGATAATACTTCCCGAATCGCATAATGCACTTATTGGTTTCAGGAAGATGATTGGTTCATCCGAGACATTGTGCCCCATTTCCTTAGCGTGTTCCGAGTAGTTTCTTCCTACACAAAAAACTGAGTGGGCGGTTAAGCCAAGGCCTTTTAATTCAGGATAGTTCATAATTGAAAGATATAAAAAAAGCCTTAACTCCGATCGGAATTAAGGCTTCAGAAAGATAAAATCTGTAATTAATTTGCAGCGTCTACATTAACAAATTTACGACCACCTTTAGTAGTGGTAAAGGAAACAGTGCCTTCTGCAGTGGCAAATAATGTATCATCGCCGCCACGTTTAACATTGTTGCCAGGGTGAAATTTGGTACCGCGCTGACGAATAATAATACCGCCTGCACGAACAAATTCACCGCCAAATCGTTTTACGCCAAGTCGTTTACTTTCCGAATCACGACCGTTTTTAGTAGAACCTTGACCTTTCTTATGTGCCATTTGTAATACCTGTAATTTCTATGATTAATTTTAACTTAAAGCCTCGATCAGCTCAGCTTTTTTCAAGCTTGAGTATCCTTCCAGGCCACGTTCTTTAGCCAATGCCTTTAATTCGGCAACGGTCATTGAACTTAAATCGGTAGTTTCAGCAGCAGCTTCAACTTTTTCTTCTTTCTTTGCAGGCGCAGCTTTTTTGGTGGTACCACCTAAAGTAATGCCGTCGATCTGGATCTGTGACATAACCTGACGATGACCGTTCATTTTCTGGTATCCTTTTCTTCTTTTCTTTTTGAATACCAAAACTTTGTCTGCTTTTACCGTATCTAAAATAGTAGCAGAAACTTCTGCGCCTTCAACAACAGGTGTTCCAATTTTAACACCAGAGTCTTCTTTAACGAGTAAGACTTTATCAAAAGTAAGTTTGTTATCCTCAGCGGTTTGTTTGTCAACAAACAGTACATCTTTTTCAGCTACTTTGTACTGATGGCCGCCAATTTCTACGATCGCGTACATAATAAATTTAAATTTCTTTTTGCGATTTTATCAGAGCTTGACAAGATAAGCTTTCTTGTTTTCAAAAAAAAGAAAAATCAAAACGTTTTTACGGCAATAATTTTATTAATTGCAGGTACACACCAACCAAAAGCAAAATCAGGCGGCGCAACTCAGGAAGCGGTTTATTTAGTATACGGTTCGAGTCTAAGATTTCGGGCTATGCATTTTCTCAAACCGGAAGCCAGAATGTAACAGATTAATGATAATCAGTCTTTTGGATTAGCGATCAGGAAATTAAATCAATTCAGAATAGATGCCGGTTCCTAAGAATTGACTCTATTCAAAAACAAAAATTAAGCAACTTTAGAGGGGGCCCGCTGGAATCCTTGTCGGTTTACATGACCTATGTATTTTCCTATGATGCGAACTTCTTCAAATACATCGGGGGATACGATGATATCATCATAGTCTTCATTGGCCGCTTCTAATCGCAGGCCATTATCATCCCAGAAAACTTTTTTGAGTGTTGTTTCTCCATTATAAAGTACGGCACCGATTTCACCATTCTTTAATTCGGTATCCATCAACAACACGAAATCTCCATCATATATATTAGCATCTTTCATGCTAAACCCACTTACCCGAAGTGCAAACAATTTGTCAAGATTTGGAAAGAGAGTGGATAAAGTAATATTGCCCAGATCGGCTTCTACTGCCTCCTGAAGGTATCCGGCAGCGATCAATCCACGAACAGGAATTCCTTCAGATTCGTATTCATCACCTAACAAACTTCTTTTATCTTTGGGCAGATCGTATTCTTCATCATTGGTTTTAACAAGGAATCCCTTTTTAAGCAACGCCTGTATATTCTGCGTTACACTATTGGGGGATTTGTATCCAAAATGATCCGCGATCTCCCGATAGGTTGGCCAAACATCGTATTCCTTTTTATAATCTACGATGTAAGAAAAAAATTCCTGTTGTTTTCGGGTTAAATGTGCATTATCCATAGTTTGAAAGATGTAATGTGTGAAACATGTGTAATTAAAGGAGATTTTAAGTGAACTTCAACAATAAATGTGTGCAAAATATGTATAGGCCTTTGCTGATATTCTCTGTATGGCTCTTTTTGAGTTGTACAACCTATAGTCCTGAGGAGAAGACCCTGTTAAAAGAGGAGTATCCCTGGTTATATGAAGCTGTTTTTGAACGCGATGCCGATGAAATTTTGACTTATACAGATTCACAAAGTGAGAAACTGGCAGCACAAGCCTGGAGGGCTATGATCAGTACGCCGGTGGATGATGTTGAATCCCTTCTGGAAAAAGTAGTTGCAGCAAATACTGATGAAGCATGGGCATCACTTTGGTTTCAGGACCTGAAAGACGCCCACATTGCGCGGTTGAATATGTTATGGGATGAAGAGCCTGAGTTGAGAACAGGGTTAGTTACGGTACTGGGGTATCACGGTAATAAAGAGACTTTCGATCGGCTAACCGGAGTTGAGGTTCCTGATCTCGAAACAGGCCTGGCCATTGGCAGGTTGACCAACTCATTGGAATTATCCATTGAAGATCAGCTAAAAGTGGTCGCACTCGCTTTTGATGCAGATGAACCTCCGGTAACACAGGCATTGCTCTATGGGTTTTACCGTACCCGAAAAGAGATTCCCGCCGAAGTGGAAGCATATATGCTTGACCGATGGGAATATTTTTCTTCACCGTTGAATGTTGGCCCTATTCAGTATTTGGTAAGAATATTAATGAAGAATCATCCCGAGCAGACACTCTATCATTTCGAAATGAGTGAGTTTGAGTTTATGGAACCACGACTGGCCATCGAATTTGCCCGGAGTCTGGCTACCGCACCTTATACTAAGCAAACTCCGGTGGTACTCAATGCCTTGCTCGATAACATCAATGTTAATGTACGGATTGAAACTTTGCTGGCGATCAAGGCACAACAGGAAAATCTGGATGGTCAGATGGATCGGATCGTATTAAATAAGATCGGACTCATCAGAGGGTATAATGCAGCTCTGCGCCTGCATGCGTTCCTTGCATCGGGGATGACCGGTGATTATCTGGACGATGTTGAAGAGCTTACTAAAGATCAACCGTATCTGTCCGGGTTGAAATACCGGATCCTGAGTGAATATTTGAGTGATTCTGAGATGCTTTCTTTACTGGCAGAAGATGCAGGGTCAGGAAACAGACTAATCCGTTATTATGCCCTGAATCAACTCGCCGGATGGTGGAATGGGCTGGAATCGAAGGGGGAGCTTACCGATGAAGTTCGTGAGCTGGTTCATGAACAAATGAAAACTTCTGATAGATCCATGACCTATGTGATGAGCGGATTATTTAGTGACAGTACGCTCATTTTGGATAGCGAATACGATAAAGTGGCAGCGATGCTGGAAAGATTCTCGCTTCCGGAAGATGTGGAAGTGTTTCAGGCTATGGCTCCAGTTCTTAAAAACAGATTTGAAGACCTATCCGGTGAATATATAATGACACTTGCTGCAGAAGGAAGTGCAGCACTGAATAGTACACTTAAAAATGCCGGATGGGAAATTCCGGAGATTGAAACCAAACCTACCACATTCAGAGAACCGGACTGGAAGCGACTTGTTCGGCTTGGTCCAAATCCCATTCTGATGCTGGAGACCAATAAAGGAGATATTAAGATTGTGATGGATGTACTCTCAGCACCGGCTACTATAGCCGGGATGGATGAGTTGATCAGGGATAAGGCGTATAACGGAACTCCATTCCATCGGGTGATTCCAAATTTTGTTGCTCAGGGCGGAGATGTGGAGAGTCAGGACGGGTTTGGTGGTCCTGATTTTGTAGTTCCGACCGAAGCAACAAATGATCAATATTATCGGGCGAAAGTTGGGATAGCCAGCGCCGGCCGGGATACCGAAGGCTCACAGTATTTTATTATGTATGATTGGATGCCACATTTGAATGGACGCTATACTATTGTCGGAGAAGTATATGAAGGTATGAAGGTAGTGGATCGGATCGTAAACGGTGACTACGTAAGAAAAGCCTATTGGTATTAACCGACAAAATATATGCTCATTCTCTCATCTTAAATCAAAACCAGTATATTCCTCAAAATTTAACCTAAGCGGAATTATGAAAAAAATCAGTCTGACTTTAATTACAGCCTTCTTAACAGTAGCGGTTTTCGCTCAGGCAAGAGTTCCTGAAGCCACCGAAGCATACGTTGAACTTGAAAAGGTGACTCCAGGCACCAATAACAGTGCTCCTTCTGATGCGATCATATTGTTTGATGGAACCGGGCTTGAAGCATGGCAAACTCAGCAAATGGGGCCCGGTGCCAGTATGAGTGATATCAGTAAACAAATACCGGAGATGGATCCGGATTACAAAGGAGATCCTGCACCATGGGTGGTTGAAAATGGAGAACTGGTGGTAAAACCGGGATCAGGCGGAATTCAAACCAAGGAATCATTTGGTGATGTTCAGCTGCATATTGAATGGTTAGCTCCCGAGCAGGAAGGGAAAGAAGGTCAGATGTACAGTAATTCAGGTGTGTTTTTTATGGGACTGTACGAAGTTCAGGTACTGAATTCTTACGAAAACCCTACGTATAGTAATGGACAGGCGGCATCCATTTACAAACAGCATATTCCGTTGGTCAATGCATCCAGACCGGTAAATGAATGGCAGGAGTATGATATCATCTTTATGGCTCCTAAGTTCTCGGACAAAGGAACAGTGGTTTCACCGGCCAGAGTTACGGTGTTTCATAACGGAGTACTGGTTCAGAACAATGTGGAATTACTTGGACCAACCTGTTACATCGGATCTCCTTTCTACGTGGCGCACGATTCTAAAATGCCGATCGCCCTTCAGGATCACGGGGATCCAATGAGATTCAGAAATATCTGGATCAGAGAACTTTGATCTTAATTACAGGTGTTGAAGTACCCAGCTTTTAAACACTTGTTGAAAATACTCTGAAAACGGGCCGTCGGAGGAAGGCGGCTCTTTATCTGCTTCCGGGTCAGGAATGCAGAGTTCTGGATTAATTCTGAAATCATGATCTGCTCCGGGAATGATCTGCAAGGTGAAATTCTCCGGAATGTCATTATTAAAGGTCTCGTTAAGTGCCCCGATCGCCCAACCCGGATAAACGTAGTAATCATTCTCTGCAAAGGCGAAAAATGCTGGAATATCAATTTCCAGCAAGTGGGGAGCCGGATCAAATTCACTATTCTCTTTGAGCTGTCTCCAGGGTTTTGTTAACGGAAACCAGGAAACCCAGTTTATATCAGAGATGGCTTGTTTGGTGGCTTTATCGAATGCCTCATTATCAGGCTCGCCTTTACACAGATAGAAACTATAATATTGGTTGATCAACTGAAGTTGCATATCAAAAGTTGAGGCTCCAAGCGAAGCAATGAATTTTAGGTCATTTCGATATCGGTCACCCATGATCTGAGCCACCTGTCCGCCCTGACTATGCCCGATGATCCCAATTCTTTCCGAATCGATTCTGCCTTGTGTTTTGAGGAAATCAACGGCCGCTTTAGCGTCTTCTGCACGTTCATACAAGTCGGTTCTCTGCCAACGACCTTCCGATTTTCCAACTCCGCGCTTATCATAATAAAGAATGGCAATACCCTCATTCAAAAACAGATCCTCAATATTCTGCTTTACAAACTCACTATATAATGTGCGATAGGAAGAGTTTTCACCGGCACCAACTAAGAAGATCAGAACTGGGGCAGATTTTGCAGTATCTGGAATGATCAATTCGCCGTGCAGTGTAAAACGCCCGTTATCAAACGTTATGTTAGTGCGGGTTACATCCTGCGCAATTGAAACCGTCGTAGAAAGAAAAAAAAGGAATAATGTAAGTACAGATGATAAAACGATGCGATTATTACTCATTAATTGAACGCTTATTCGTTAGCCAATTTATTTTAGTGCCCCAATATAATTTTCAGAGATCGGTATTATTTGCACCGATAGTGTCATTATAACAAATTGATTTCAAAACCTCAGCAACGGAATGTTGTTTATGGTGATCAACATAAAAAAATGAAGTGGATCAACGTACCTGAGGTGTATATTGCATGGTCGGGTTTAGCTAATATCAGGAACGCTGCCACTTCATATAGAGATGAGTTAACAACAGTATCTGTTATCAATACACTAAACCCTGATCCAACCCCTAATCAGAATTTTAAATGATCAGGAATCTGCAGACCTCAGGCTGTCGGGATATATAACTTCACGTTGTGTTTTAAACCAATCTGTCAATATTTTCTTTTGTGCTTCGGATAATTTTGCTTCGCCATGAGCAAGGGTGTACGATTCCAGAGGCATTTCCCCTTCCTCAACCAGTTCCACACTTTCTTCCAGTTTGTGATCGGCCCTCCTTGGGCTGTATGTTCCCCATTCAGAAAAATTCATTTCATCACGGCCTTCATCAATGTGATCTTTGATCCACCAGGCCAAGGGCTGAACGTTGGTATACCAGGGATAGGCGGTCTCATAGGAGTGGCAATCGTAACAGGCCGATTTTAAAATGCCGGCCACTTCAGCAGGAGGATTGTGAATGGTGATCAGGTCCTGACTTGCATCATACTCCGGATTGGATTTATCGATCTGGAAGAATTGAAGTATGATGAATACAGCAAGAACGCCGATTAGAATCTTTTTCGTCATAACAGTTCATTTATTTTATGTGAACACGTACAATATAAAATATCATAGGTGTTAGTCATTACCTTTTGGTGTAAAAGACTGTATTCCAGTGATTTCCCGCCCAAGGATGAGTCCATGAATGTCGTAGGTGCCCTCATAGGTGTTCACCGATTCCAGGTTCACCATATGATGGATCACGCGGTAGTCGCCGGTAATTCCATTCCCGCCATGCATGTCCCTGGCTACGCGGGCGATCTCTAATGCTTTGCCGCTGTTATGCCGTTTGGCTAGCGATGTCATAGAAGGATGATCCTTACCTGCATCCTTTAGTTTGCCCAACTGAAGCACCAGTAACTGCATAGTGGTAATGTCTGTGAGCATATTGGCCAGTTTGGTTTGAATAAGCTGATTGGCAGCCAGAGGTTTGCCGAATTGTTTTCGATCCAGTACATATTGTCGAGATCGCTGATAACAAAACTCAGCCGCTCCAATGGTTCCCCAGGCTATACCGTAGCGGGCACTATTTAAACACATGAACGGGCCTTTAAGTCCGCGAATTTCCGGGAATACGTTCTCGTCCGGCACAAATACATCATCAAAAACCAGTTCACCGGTCTCTGAGGCTCTTAAACTCATTTTGTATTTGGTATGTGGAGCGGAAAAGCCTTTGGTGCCTTTTTCTACCAGAAAACCACGGATCACCCCTTCATCAGAATCAGATTCTTTAGCTTTAGCCCAAACAACAGCCAGATCAGCGATGGGGGAGTTCGTGATCCACATTTTTGCCCCGTTTAACTTCCAGCCGCCCTCTGTTTTAGTAGCAGTTGTGACCATCGATCCGGGATCAGAGCCATGATCCGGTTCGGTTAACCCAAAACATCCGATCATTTCACCGGTTGCCAGTTTTGGCAGATATTTTTGTTTTTGATCCTCAGAACCGAAAATACTTATGGGATACATCACCAAAGAAGACTGAACGCTCATGAACGAACGGTAACCGGAATCTCCTCTTTCAACTTCGCGGGCCACTAATCCATACGCGGTTTGGCTGGCCCCTGCTCCACCATACTCTTCGGGCGTTGTTAACCCCAAAAGTCCCATTTCACCCATTTCCCGGGCAATGGACTGATCAAAATATTCTTCCGTATTCCCTTTAAGTGCACGGGGTTCAAGGTTTGACTGGGCATAATCACGGGCGGTTTCCATGATCAGGCGATCTTCTTCATTCAATTCAGATTCAAATAAAAAAGGATCATCAATGTTAAAAAGGTTCTTAGCCATTATTTCTGTTTAAATGATTTGTTTTTCGGATAGTAAGCAATCCTGCTGGTAAGATAAATATTGAAGTTGCCGGACTCAGATAAACGACTTCTTTAATTCTCTGGCAATGATCAGTCGTTGAATTTCAGAGGTACCTTCACCGATGGTTAACAGTTTGGCATCCCGAAGAAAACGCTCCACATGATATTCTTTGGTGTAACCATATCCGCCGTGAATCTGAATGGCATCCAGCGAAGCCTGTACGGATAATTCGGAAGCAAAGAGTTTAGCCATGGATGCTTCTTTGGTATAGGACTTCCCGTTGTCTTTCAGCGTTGCCGCCTTCAGGGTGAGCAGACGTGCTGCTTCTACGCTGGTTGCCATATCAACCAATTTACTTTCAATATGCTGGAAGTTTCCGATGGGCTTTCCAAACTGCTTACGCTCCATGGAATATTTGAGGGACTCTTCAAGAGCACCTCGTGCAACCCCGACCGAAAGCGCGGCAATACCCACACGGCCACCGTCCAATACTTTCATTGTGTCCACAAAGCCCATCCCTTCTTCACCCAGGAGATTTTCCACCGGTACCTCAACATTTTCAAAAACCACCTCGGTAGTGTTCGAAGAATTCATTCCGAGTTTATGCATGGGAGCTCCGGGTTTTACCCCTTCCCAATCCGCTTCAACAATAAAGGCTGAAATCCCCTTGGTACCCAGATCAGGATCGGTCTTTGCAAGTACCACATATACGTCGGCAACCGAGCCTTGGGTAATAAAAATCTTAGAGCCATTCAGCAGGTAATGATCCCCATTTTTTACTGCCGTTGTTTTCATCCCGGATGCATCACTGCCGGAACCGGGTTCGGTTAAACACCAACCGGCAAGCCTGGTAGCGGCACAAAGATCGGGCATGTATTTTTTCTTCTGATCATCAGATCCGGCAATGGAAATATGTCCGGTACCAAGGGAAGTATGGGAGGCTACAGTGAGGGCAAGAGAGGCGTCCCACCGGGCGATCTCTTCAATGGCCAGGCAGAAAGAAACAGTGTCAAATCCTGAGCCTCCAAACCCGGGATCATGATAGATTCCCATCATTCCCATTTCTCCTAATTGGGTCACCAGATCATGGGGAAATTCTTTTGAATTATCTCTCTCAAAAACGGTGGGAGCTACATGACGTTCGGTGAATTCTTTAACACTTTCCTGCAGCATTTTCTGGTCTTCATTCAGTTCAAAATTCAGAGGCATATTCTGTGGTTTATTTTGGATTTTGATGATTAGATGAGTGAACTGGAAACGCTTCCAAAAGCTAAGAAAAATGAACCACAAAGAGTTCAATATTCTGTAAAAATCTGAATAGTAATACATAAAGGATATGAAAAAGCATAAATATGTGAATATGTGTTTATTAAGTGCTACTGCCTAAAAGTGCTCAGGGAGGTCAATGAAGAGGTTTTATTCCATTGAAGTATACCAAATAGATTAAAAAAGCATATTCGCATATTACCATAAAGATGTGTATCATATCTTCATGAGAACAACCATAGATCTACCCGACGAATTAATGAAAAAGGCAAAGATCCGGGCCATAGAAGAGGGGATCAGCCTGAAAGCTTTTTTTACCAGATGTCTTGAGAATGAGCTGCTTATTCCTGCCGGAAATAGTCCGGATCCTGCACCGTATTCAGGGAATGAAATTCCGGTTTCTGACGGGGGGAGAAGGGAGACTTTTTCTGCTTTGAAAACGGCACTTGGTGAAGTGAAAAAGGAACTGCCTGAACTGATTGAAGAGCCCTGGAAAGACCTCGAAAGTAGTGGGGATGCCAGCAAACTTTCATCATCTGATTCAGGATTTGATGGATACAACGGACCAATATTTAAATAGCTATGTTACTACTCGATACACAAGTTTGGATATGGTGGTTATTGAGGGATGAAGCCCTTACCGAGGAGGAGTTGCAGACCTTAGATGAACATGCCAGGAAAGGGGAGATCGCAGTGTCGGCGGCTTCTGTATGGGAGGCAGAATTACTGGAAGGATCAGGAAAATTATTTCTAAAGGAGAACTTTGAAAGCTGGATCGTGAAGGCTACCGACCCTAAGGTTTGTAAAGTAATTCCCATCGATACACAAGTGATCTCTGCCCAAAGAAAATTACCGATCACCTTCCCGGATGATCCGGCCGACCGGTTGATCGTAACTACTGCGTTGATGAATAATTACTCGCTGGCAACCAAGAATGAAAAGATCCAGAATATAGAATTTTAGATCACCCGAAATTCCAGTTTACCCCTCTTCCTATTTCAGGATCCGGGTAGTTCCAGTCTACAGCACCCTGATCACAGGCATACATACAGGTACCGCATTCAATGCAATCTTCTACCTGAAAATGAACCTTGTTCTCTTCATCCAGTGTGTAGCATTTAGCCGGACATACCCAGGTTGTACATTTATGTGGACAACCACTGTTGCAGATGTCGGTATCCACCACAATATGTGGCTTGATCTCAGATTTGGATTGATTCCGATAACTGACAAGTCCCAGTCTTTCCTGTATGCTTAGTAGTTTCATGAAAATGAAAGGTGAATGTTTAGGTTAAAGGTGAATGTTTAGGTTAAAGGTGAAGCGTGAAAGATTAAAGACGTTCGGTTTTAATTTATCATATAAGATAACATTGCGAATACTTAGTTCGATAATTCTGAATGTCTGATCAGATCAATACCTGATGCATAAACTTTAAGCTTTTTAAGATTATAAGAGTTCATACCAAGGTTTATAACGGTTTGCTGTTTTACAGTGATCTGCCTGCTTTAAAACCAAGTTTAGCCAATTCCCAAACCGAAGAATGACGTTTGATGGCAGATCTGAGCATGTCTTTTGATTTCGGTGTTGGATCATTTTTGATGGTGAAAAACTGTCTTCCGAAATCACATAACAGATTCGGTACTTTTTGCTGCATAACATCGGTATGTAACAAGTGTACAGCATCCTGAAATCCATTGATGTCTTTCATGATGTAGCTGTCATCCAGCTTCTTCTGATAGGCACTTAAAGTACCGGAACTATAATCTTCCTTAGATTTAGCTTCGATAATGGTCTCAGCGGCCAGTATTCCTGAACGCATTGCGTAATCCATACCCTGAATGGCTTTACCGGCATTCATCAACAGATTGGCCGCTTCTCCTGCGATCAGGATACCATCTTTAAACAATTGCCTTGGCATAGCGCGGGAATCCCCGGAGGAAACCACATGTGCAGAATATTCCACGATCTCGCCACCTTTAATGGCGTCAGCGATCGTGGGGTGACTCTTAAAGTGATTAAGCAGGTCCTGAGGACTTTTTTTCTTCTTGCGCATATCTGCGATCCCTAAAACCAGTCCGAGAGAGATCGTATCTTTGTTGGTATATAAAAAGCCACCGCCTTCCACACCGTCGGTAGCCCAGCCCACAAATTCATTGCTCATCCCGCTCCGGCCATTCAGCTGAAACTTCTGTTCCAGTACTTCCTGATCAAACCGGATAACCTCTTTTATTCCGGTAAGCATATGATCGGCAGGTACGTAGTCATCCTGTAAACCAACCTGTCGTGTAAGAAGGTTGTTAACTCCTTCCGCGATGATCACAGAATCAGCCAGAAACTCATCCTCGCCGGTCTTAATACCTTTAGCTCTACCGTTTTCCATGATTATCTCATCTACCTTAATATTGGTAGCGATGAAAGAATCCATGGCATAGTCGCTGGCATCGATCGCTTCCTGAACCTTACTGGAGAGCCAGTTATCGAAACGGGAGCGCAGCACAACTACCCCGGAATACGGAGGTGTATTAAAGTGACTGGACTTAAAATCGAGTGAAAAAGATGATTGCTCGTCGAGAAATGTAAGCCTGCGATGATTTATGAACCGTTCCCAGCCTGCATCTTCTTCATTCCAGTAATCCGGAACAAGTTTTGCCAGATCGGAACCCCATAAAACACCCCCTGATACATTCTTGGCACCTGCAAATTCGCCCCGTTCGATCAGCAGAAATTTCATGTTATTTCTGGCGAGGATCATAGCTGCAGAAAGCCCCGCAATACCACCACCGATGACTATACAATCAAATTTTTCGTCCATTCTATGTAAATGAGCTTTGAATTATGAGTATTTAGAACCAAGTAAGAAGAAGCTGACTTCCTGCTACGCCAATACTAATTTTGTTTAATTTCTTTGATCGCTGCAATAAATGGAGGGAGCACCTTGTACAGATCTCCAACCAACCCGTAATCTGCAACTTCAAAAATCGGAGCATCAGGATCTTTATTGATGGCAACGATCACTTTACTGTTAGCCATTCCTGCCACGTGCTGTATAGCTCCTGAGATTCCTACTGCAATATAAAGTTGAGGTGAAACCACCTTACCGGTCTGGCCGATCTGCAAACTGGGGTCATAGTCTCCGGCTTCGGTCAAGGCGCGGGACGCTCCAATACCTGCATTCAATACCGAAGCCAGTTCAGAGATCAATGCTCTTCCTTCTTCATCCTTTACACCACGCCCGGCTGCAACGATCGCTTCGGCTTCATTCAGGTCAATGGTATCGCCTTGTGCGGATAAGATCTCTTTCAGAACGGCTTTAAAGTCAGTAGACGGACTATATTCAATTTCCGAAATGGAAGCAGTGGATGCTCTTTCTGTTAATTCGTAAGAACCCGAACGTACAGAAACGAGTACCGGACTGCCTGTAACCGTAACATCGGCCATCATTTTGGCAGCCATAACCGGTCGGGTAGCTTTTACAGCATCACCTTCAATAGAAAAAGAAGAAACATCCGATACCACTCCTGAATTAAGTTTGGATGCGAGTGCTCCCAGAACATCTTTTACCCCTTCAGTTGAAGCGAATGCTAAGATCCCTGCATTGGAGGTTTCTGCCGTAGTGGTAAGTGCCTCAACTATTGCTTCGTTATTGTGAGAGGTAAAAACCTCGTGTGTATTGATGTAAATAGTATCGGCACCGTACGTGCTGATCTGATCGGTGAAGGATTCAGCGTTCGGGTGAAGCACAACCGCCTCTGTTGTAAGGCCATTCTCGTTCGCTAATTCTTTGCAACGGGAGAGTACTTCCAGGGATGATCGTTTTATCTTGCCATCAGCAATGGCGATGTAGGTTAATATAGAATTCATGTAATTAAAATCTTTGCAGAGTTATTGAACAGGGATCAGTGATTATGAGGGAATCAAAGCACATTGGCTTCAGTATCGAGCAGACTGGCCACTTCTTTGGCGATCTCATCAGCCTCGCCCTGAAATTTCTTTCCGGCTTTACGGGCAGGCTTTTCATGGTAACTGTTTACCACCGAGTGCGCACTAAGGTCAGACTCACTTAAACCGAGATCTGAAATGGTAAGTGACTCTACCGGTTTACGCTTAGAAGCCATGATCCCTTTGAGATTCGGAATTCTGGGTTCATTCATATCATTAGAGCAGGTTACCAGGCATGGGGTAGGTAATTCTATGATCTCCTGTCCAGAATCCCCCTGGCGTTTTACCATCATAGACCCGCTTTCCGCATCCAGTCCAACCGCGTTTGTAGTATATGGCAATCCAAGTTGCTCAGCTACCATACTACCGGTAAGTCCGGCATCCGTATCCTGAGATTGTTTACCGAATGAAAGCACATCGTACTCTTTATCCTTAAAAAAGGCCGATAGAATGGTAGCATAAGAAGTAGAATCTAAAGCTCCGTCCGGCTGTTCGATATGCACTCCTTTATCTGCACCCATGGCTAATGCTTTTCGGATAGTTTCTGTGGCTTTAGCCGGGCCTATGCAGACTACTTCAACTTCGCCACCCAGTTTTTCTTTTAAAACCAGTGCTTCTTCTACAGCTGAAGCATCGTAGGCGTTCAGAACAACCCGGTCGGTGTCCATAATCAGTTCGCCGTCTTTAATTTGAAATGGTGCATTTATATCTGCCACCATTTTAATACAAACATAAAATTTCATGCGCTCTTTTCTTCTTGATGGATTAAGTGTGGAACCGCTTTTTTGAAGCGTGAATATACAAAAGTATGAGAAAACTATAAGTGGAAGATGTCCAAATTCGAACTGAAATAACAGCCCGTATAAAGAATTTATGAATAGTAAGACCAGCATTGATTTAAGGACTGATACCTCTGACCCGATAAGCATTACAGAAAGCTCTGAAATTCAGTTCAATTATGAAGAAAAAACATCTGTCAGTCGTGATCTTACTAGCTGTTCTGGTTCTTCCGGCAGGAATGTTCGTAGCTATGTCTTTTTCAGGCGGACATCCACTGATCGGGAAAGAAGTAGATCAACCGGAATGGTTACTCAGCTCTGAAAATACCACAGAAGTTTTTTTCTTCGGCTATACAGAATGTGCGTTCATTTGTCCTCAGTCACTGTTTAAACTGGGAGATGTATTGGATTCATTATTCATTGAAGATCCCGGCTTACATGTGGGAGCTCATTTTCTGGATGTGAATGCACAAACCCAGATCAGCAGGGCAAATCAATATAGTCTGGCTTTTTCAGAGCATATACAGGGACACAATCTAAATGCAGAAGAGCTGGAAGTTCTAAAAGAAGAATTTGGCCTTAGCATCCTAAGATCAAGAGATGAAAATGAAGAAATATTCCACACCGATTACTTCTTCATTTTAAGCAGAGATAGAGAAGACTGGACCATACATAAAGTCCTGAGTAATAATTCAAATAAAGAAACCTTGGCCGCAGCAATAACAGAAGCTGCCATGTACAGGAAGTGACAAAAAAAATAAAACTATGACTAACGACTTAACACTTAAACAGAAACTATTTCCCGCTTACGATGCCCATAAATCGGATGCGGTGCGAACAAATCTGGAACAGTCTTTTGTAGACACAGATAAGTTCATGATCAAACTGCTGCTTATTCACTGGATAGTGGCTGCTACAATTTCTGCAGTAACTTACGGTACGTACTTACTCGGAGTTGTAGGCGGAGGATTAGCCTTCGGTTTAGCCTATGCCGGTTATAAGAGTAATCCGGGGTCTGTGTGGAGCAGGATTACCATCGGTGCCACGTTTATGGTGTTCTCCGGTATCTATATTCAACAGCAGATGGGTCAGATAGAAATGCACTTTCATATCTTTACCGCCCTGGCATTTCTGATCAAGTATAAAGATATAGCACCGGTACTTTCTGCAGCGACCACCATTGCCGTTCATCACGTATTGTTTAATCTGGCGCAGACCTATGATTTTGCACTGGCCGGAACGCCTTTACTGGTATTTAATTATGGCTGTGGATGGGATATAGTAGCTGTTCATGCTGCCTTTGTAGTTATTGAATCGGCAGTGATCAGCACCATTGTGTTGGCGAATACGAAAGAATATATGGTGAATGTTGAGGTGTTCAACATCATGAATGACCTTAATGACTCGGTGCATTATACCAGTGAAGCGGCAGATTTTATATCCAAATCAGGGCAGGAATTAGCTATTGATGCCAATGAGAATTCCGAAGCGGTTAGTCGATCCAACGATTCAATTGCATCCATGAATGGTAACATCAACGAGATGAATGAGAAGACCAACAATGCGAAATTCCAGATCGATAGTATTACCGAGAGTTCAGTAAGCATGAATGATTCTATGGTGAAGCTGAAAGAATCCAGTCGTGAGATCTCCTCCATTACAGATATCATTGATAGCATTGCCTCTCAAACCAATCTGCTGGCATTAAATGCCGCTGTTGAAGCGGCAAGAGCCGGTGAAGCCGGTGCCGGTTTTGCGGTTGTGACAGAAGAAGTACGAGTATTGGCTCAAAAGACTTCTGAAGCTGCCACTGAAATCCGGAAAATGATCGAAGAGAATATGAGTAAGGCACAGGAAGGTGCGGAGACCTCAGAGACCATTCACCGACAGATCAGTGATCTTAAAAACTGGATCCAGCAGATGAGTGAAGTAAGTAGTGAGCAGATCGTGCAACTGGATCAGCTCAAATCATTCATTCATAATATTTCGAATACAACTGAAAACACAGCAAGCGCCGCTGAGAAGAATGCTTCAACGGCTGAAGAGCTGCAGAGTCAGATCCATACATTACGTACGGCCATCGAGAATATTAATCGAAAGGTTACCGAATCAAGTCAGTCTGTGGAGAGCAGGAGTCAGATCCAGATACCTGCATCCAATACCGTTCATAACCGCCGTACACATACTCCGCACAGAGCAAACCGGCACGAGGAAGAGTTTATTGGCTTAGATGACTTTTAAACAGAGATAAGGCAGATCAGTTCTGGAGCTCATCATACTCGCTAAGGTGAGCCTGATCTGTTTCTCTTAAAATGTTGTACGCTTCAAGTTGTACAGTGCTCTCCGCATCTTCAAAGATCGAGGATATCTCTCTGGATTTGGTATCGAAGAACAGGTCATATAGATAAGTACTGGTAGAACGACGTTTTGCATCCCGCATATTTGTGAGTGCTTTGATCACATTTTGCCGTGCTTCCTCCGGGTTTGTGGTAAAGAGGTCTAGGCCGTGTCGGTGATATGTATAAAACGCGGTTCTTAAGATCTGATAATTGGTGTTCAGCAGGTCTGAGATAAGAACAAAACGGTTTCTGCGATTATTGCTGCTACGCGACCAGCCCGTTGCACTCGTACTTTGGGCAAGGTCGACCACATCCTGTGCCTTCCCGAAATAAACCGTTCCACCCTGATCCGAAAAACTGTCAAAATCATACCCGAGCAGTAAATAGGCATAGAAATCGATGAATCCCGTAAGAGGCTCAAATTCCAGGTCATTGTGAGTCAGGTTTTTCCCTTCGGGATACGAAAATACCCAGCTTTGATCGCTCAGGATCATGGTTGTGGTTTCCGACATGGTATTATAGATAGGACGCCGGGCTGAGATCACCGTTTCAGCAGAAAAATTGAAATCCGAATCTCCGGAAGTCAGCACGATACTCATTACACAACTAATCCGCTCCTCTTCCTGAAAATCTACCTCTGTCCACCGATATTCATTGATGTAGGACATGATCTCATTTTCGAGATTCTGTTTTACGTATTCAAACGAAGTCCCTTCCAATTGCTCGTCGTTGATGGTAACCTGGCAATTAAACTCCTGTGCATTTGCAATTAATGCGGGTAAGACTAATATTATGATTAAAAGGATCTTGCGGGTAAACACTCTGTCAGGGCAGTAATTTTTCGTTGAATCAAAGGGTAAAATCAATGATACGAAACATTCTGCATATAATTGTTCTGATCCTGATTTCCGTAGAGGTTCCGGCACAAATTCCTATGGGGGCAAGATCCGTATCGCTGGGCATGGCCACCACATCTTTGTCGGGTGACGACTGGGCACTATTTTCCAATCCGGCGAACGCAAATGCCGAAGAGCTCAAAATCGGGTTCTACGGGATCAGAAATTATGGGATCTCAGAGCTCACCGATATATCGGCAGTATCCGGAGTTCCTACTCCCATAGGTACGGCAATGGCTGGGGTTCATCGCTATGGCTTTGATCTTTTCAGCGAAACAAGATTAAGGTTTGGGTTAATGCAACAGTTTGGCGACCTCAGTATAGGAGGTTCCTTAAACTACAATCATTTGAGTATCGGTAATAATTACGGCTCCGGTGGTGCTTTTTCACTGGATGTCGGGATGGCAGCGGAACTAAGTGAGCGGCTGCGGTTCGGGATGGTTGCCGTTAACCCGTTCGGCAGTGAATACAAATTTGAACAGGAAGGGGAACGATTATTTCAACAGCTTGCTGCCGGATTTTCCTACAGGATCGAGGAATCTGCGATGGTCCTGTTGGATGTGGTCAAGGATATAAGATTTCCTGTTTCCTATCGCGCGGGACTGGAAGCAGAGATCATTGAGAGGTTAAGGGGCAGAGTAGGCGTGACCAGTGAGCCGGTTACATTTTCAGCAGGATTTGGATACCGTGCATCCGCCTTTGATGTGAATATCGCCATACAACATCATCAGATTCTGGGGATGAGTCCGGCATTAGATTTTATCGTCGTGTTCTGAGATGAAGAGCTCCATTCTGATATTGCTGTGGCTCATGCTATTTCTGATGGCCGGAGATATTCAGGCTCAGGATTCAACTTCCACCAAAATTGAAGCTCAACTGGAAACGAATTTTGAAGAACTGGATCCTGAGAACTCCGGAATAAGCGGGGAACAACTTACACAGTTTCTGGAAGATCTCGCAGCAGATCCGGTAAATATCAATATTGCCGGGATCAATGACCTGCTTCAGGTACCGGGAATGGATCTCATCAAAGCAAAAGCCATTTTAACATACCGGGAAAACAAACCCTTTGAATCAATTGGCGAGTTGGTAAAAATCCCCGGAATCGGGTCAGTTACTTTTGATCGCATGAGTCCCTATGTGACCATTGGGGGCAGTAAAGAGCGTTTCCGGGACATGTACATGAATCCGGATTATTGGAAGGCGAATACGAGGGTTGAGATGATCAACCGGTTTCAACAGAACCTGGAAGAACAGGAGGGATACATACGCCCCGATTCCGGTGGTGGTTATTTAGGGAGTCCCGTAAAGTATTATCAACGGATCAGAATGCAATCCGATCACCTTTCACTCAACCTAACACAAGAGAAAGATGCCGGTGAAACACTAGAAGGTGTTTCCGGTTTCGATCTCAATTCCTGGCATATAGCCCTTCAGAATAATGGGAAGCTGGATCAACTCATCATTGGGGATTACAGCCTGAGTTTTGGTCAGGGGTTAGTATTGTGGACCGGAGGCGCCTTTGGAAAAGGGAGGGAGGTGATCGGTAGTGCAAACAGAAATGAACGGGGACTCAGGCCTTATTCTTCCGCTCAGGAAACGGATTTCTTCAGAGGGGTGGCCGCAAGTTATGGTGAGAAGGTGAAGACCACCGTTTTCTATTCCAACAGAAAACGTACCGCTTCGGTGGTACAGAACGATTCGGTTCGATTTCCTTCCTCATCCGGTTTTCACAGAACGGTGAATGAATTATCCAGAAAGAATAATCTGGGTCAAAAAACCATCGGATACCGGGTTACAGTACAAACACCTGTCGGGATCCTTGGCAGCACGGGATATCACAATGAGTTTGATACATATATTCTGCGTGGCTCCGCTGTTGAAGATCAGTTCGATTTTGAAGGAAAGGTGCACTCAGTGGCGGGCTTCGATTACCGGGCAATAATTAACTCCACATTATTCTATGGCGAAGTTGCCCGAAGCAGGAATGGGGGGATCGCTTCAATTGTCGGATTCCAAACCCGGATCGGAGGCCATACCGAACTCTCAGTATCGGCGCGGAATTTCAATGAAGATTTTCAATCTTTTTTTGGGGATGGATTCGGGGAACGCTCCGGTGATCCTCAAAATGAAAGAGGAGTATATTTTGGTCTCCGGCATGCAATTTCAAACAAGATCACACTTAGCAGCTATATAGATCATTATACCTTTCCATTCGCAATAAACGGAGTGTCAAAACCCTCGAAAGGCAATGATCTGCTGGGATTGATAGAGATAGAAGTCAGTAGAAAATTGAATGGGTATATCCTGTACAGAAATGAGGTGAAGGAATCAGATTTTACGATCTATGATAATTATGGCAGGGAGGTCGATCAGTCAGGAAAAGAGCGAAGGCAAAGTATTCGGATGCAGTTTGAATATAACAGTAGTCCGGCTTTAAGGCTTCGTCCCCGAATTGAATACGTTTGGTTTACACCTGCCGGAGGCGAGAAAGAACAGGGGTTTCTGATCTATCAGGATGTGAGAGTTCAGATCACCGGGAACCTTCGTGCAGATATGAGACACACACTTTTCGATACCGATAGTTTCGATACCCGAGTGTATCAATACGAAACCGATCTGCTGTATGTGATGTCGAACACTGTATTGAGTGATCGGGGACAAAGATCATATGTGGTTCTGAAATACGAGCCTGTCCGGTTTTTGGATATCCGGATAAAATATGCTGTTTCAAGGTATGAAGATGTTTTTTCACTTAGTAGCGGGTTGAATGAGATCACCGGGAACAAGAGAAGTTATTTTGGCGCGCAGATCAGATGGTCTTTTAAATAAGTTGCACACTTTTGTTCTGAGACAGATCAGGAAAAATTCCTTCGAACAAGTGTAGAAAGCTCTATATTCGATGGAATTTTTAAACATCATTTACATGACCATCGAAGGCTGGGTAGTGATCGGAGTGATCTTATGGACTCTGATCATGCTCATCACCACGCATTATTCTGTTGATATGATCCTTCTCGCGGGACTTTCATTCCTGCTGATCACCGGTGTGGTAAGTCCGGATGCTGCTCTTTCCGGTTTTTCGAACGAAGGTATGCTGACGGTAGCTGCCTTATATGTGGTAGCTGCTGCATTGAGGGAAACGGGAGCCATACAGTATATCACGCAGATCATCATGGGAGATATAAAAACGGTGAGAAGGGCACAGGCGAGGATCATGGCCCCTGTAATGATCATGAGTGCCTTCATGAATAATACTCCCATTGTTGCTTCTTTTATTCCGGCGCTGGAGCACTGGAGTCGTAAAACGGGTATTCCGGTATCAAAGATCCTGATACCGTTAAGTTATGCAGCTATTCTTGGAGGTACGTGTACTTTGATCGGAACCAGTACCAATCTTATTCTGAACGGATTGCTGATCGATGAAGCAAGTGTTCGTTCTCTGGGATTATTTGAACCGGCTCTGGTGGGGATACCGGCTGCCATTGCAGGATTTATCTACTTATTTCTTTTCGGGGATAAGTTGCTGCCATCACGGGGAGAGGCCTATCAGTCCTTTAAAGATCCCCGTGAGTATACCATGGAAATGATCGTTGAAAAGGGAAGTAATCTCTCCGGAAAAACGGTACAGGATGCAGGTCTTCGGCAGTTACCCGGTTGTTACCTGGTAGAGATCATCCGTAATGAAGAAGTGATCCCGGCCGTAGGCCCCAATCAAAAGCTGAATGCGGGTGACCGGCTGATCTTTGCCGGTATTGTCGATTCCATCGTAGATCTGCAGAATATTCAGGGATTGGTACCCGCCACCGATCAGGTATTTAAACTGGATGCCCCGAAAAACGACCGGATACTTATAGAAGCGGTGGTATCCACATCAAACCCAATCAAAGGCCGGACGATCAAAGAAGGAAATTTCAGAGACCGCTACAATGCGGTGGTAATTGCAGTATCCCGAAGCGGGGAGCGGTTAAAAGAAAAGATCGGAGATATTACCCTCAAAACCGGTGATACCTTGTTAATGGAGACGCATGCTAGTTTTGTGAGGAGATACCGGAATTCCAATGATTTTTATCTGATAAGTCCGATCGAAGGGGCAACACCAACGAATTATAAAAGATCAGGAGCTGCGATCATAACACTGACTGGAATGATCATTTTAGCCGGAACAGGATTACTAAGTATGTTACAGGCTTCGTTCTTAGCAGCCGGAGCAATGATCCTGTTACGCGCGATTCGTTACAGTGCGAGCCTGGAAGCCATTGATTTTAGGGTATTGATCGCCATCGCTTCTTCCTTAGGGATAGGAGGGGCGTTATCGTCTACCGGTGTGGCTGCATATTTAGCTTCCGAGGTGTTACTCTTTGCTTCAGATAGTCCGGTTTTGGCATTATTGATCACCTATCTGATCACATGGATTCTCACTGAAATGATCACAAACAATGCGGCTGCCGTCCTGGTATTTCCAATTGCATTATCGATCGCACAGAATATGGGCATTGACTTTGTTCCTTTTGCTATCGTGATCATTATGGGGGCGTCAGCCAGCTTTTCCACGCCGTTGGGATATCAGACCAATCTCATGATCTACGGTCCCGGTGGGTACAAGTATACTGATTACCTGAAAATAGGGCTTCCATTAAATTTTATTGTAGCAATTATTACCCTATCTTTAGTGCCGTTATTATGGGAATTTTGAAAATCAACTAATTAATGACTGATAAAATTATCGGGTTAGCCAAAGAGGCCGGTGCAAAGATCCTGGAATATTATTCCGACGAAATTGAAGTGACCCATAAGGGAGATGATTCCCCGCTTACCAAAGCAGATCTGGCTGCGCATCATCATATTGTGGCCGGACTAAAAACCATAACTCCGGATATACCGATCATTTCGGAAGAGTCCGGAGTCCCTGATTACTCAGAAAGAAAGGAGTGGACGAAGTTCTGGATGGTTGATCCACTGGACGGTACCAAAGAATTTATAAAGAAGAACGGGGAGTTTACGGTTAATATCGCCCTGATAGAAAATGGGAAGCCGGTATTCGGAGTGGTATATGTGCCGGCCATGGATATAACTTATTTCGGCTCCGTTGATGAAGGAACCTATAAGATCGATGGGGACGGTACTAAAACCAGATTGATCTCCCCCGAATTTAAAAAGCCCGGAAAGGCCCGTATCGTAGTAAGTCGTTCTCACGGGGATGACACTACACGGAAGAAATTACAGGATATCGGGATCGAGGTCACGGAAGAAGTACCTTCCGGCAGCTCTATCAAATTTTGTCTGGTAGCCGAAGGAAAAGCCGACCTGTATCCACGTCTGGGCCCTACTATGGAATGGGATACAGCTGCCGCAGATGCAGTATATCGCTATTCCACCGACTCCGGAGAAAAATATTCTCCACTCACTTACAACAAAGAAAATCTGCTTAATCCCTTTTTTATGATCGGGATTGACGAATTCATAGACGCACAATCATTATAATATGACTGTTTTAAAATCACATTCTCACCTTAAAGAACTCGAAGATGAAGGCATCTATGTGATGCGGGAAGTGGCGGCTCAGTTTGAGCGACCCGTCCTACTCTTTTCAGGTGGAAAAGATTCCATCGTGATGTTTCATCTCGCACTCAAAGCATTTCACCCGGGTAAAGTGCCATTTCCACTTATGCACGTGGATACCGGGCATAATTTTCCGGAAACCATCGAGTTCCGCGATAAACTGGTTGAAAAGCACGGGGTGGAACTGATCGTAGGTAGTGTTCAGGACTCTATTGACGCCGGACGTGTGGAAGAGGAAACAGGTCCTGATGCCAGCAGAAATGCTCTTCAGACCGTTACGTTGCTTGATACCCTCAAAAAGCATCAGGTTGATGCGGCTCTGGGCGGTGGACGCCGGGATGAGGAAAAGGCACGGGCAAAAGAACGTTTCTTCTCACACCGTGATATCTTTGGTCAGTGGGATCCTAAGAATCAGCGGCCCGAATTGTGGAATCTGTATAATGGCCGCAAAAAACCGGGCGAGAATTTCCGGGTATTCCCGTTGAGTAACTGGACGGAAATGGATGTGTGGCAGTATATTGCACAGGAAAATATTGAGATTCCATCCATTTATTTTGCACATGAACGTAAGGTATTCAATCGTCGCGGAGTATGGCTGGCTGATACTGAGTTTGTAAACAAGATGGATGATGAAGAAGTGGTAACCAGAGTAGTTCGTTTCAGAACGATCGGGGATGCCACCTGTACCGGAGCGGTAAGTTCGGATGCGGCCTCTCTGGAGGATATCATTCAGGAAGTGGCTTCAGCCCGCGAAACGGAACGGGGAACCCGTCATGATGATAAGCGCAGCGAAACCGCCATGGAAGACCGAAAAAAGCAGGGATACTTTTAGTGTAGAGTTTTGAGTGCATAGTTTTGAGTTAAACAATTGTAAGGAATTCTTTTGGATTAAGTCTTACTTGTTAAACTCAACTAAACCAACTCTTATGAAATACAAAGGTCCTGTTTATGATAAATCTTTTGAATTTGCTTTGATCACTCTCGAATTACATAAAGAACTGATTCGGCTCAATGAATTTGATCTAGGTCGTCAAATACTGAAAGCCGGAACCAGCATCGGGGCAAATGTAAATGAAGCCGGAGCAGCGGTTTCCAGAAAAGATTTTGTAAATAAAATGTCGATAGCATTAAAAGAGGCAAGGGAGTCTTGGTACTGGCTACGTCTGCTTGAAGCTACTAATACTTTGAATATTGAAGTTGAGCAAAATATTGATCGGTGTATTGAGCTCATAAAGATTCTTACATCGATCATTAAGACAACAAAGGCAAAGATCTAATATGAGCGAAGACAATAAACTCAAAACTCAAAACTCAGAACTCAAAACTGACAATGCTTACCTGAACATGGATCTGCTGAGGTTTACGACAGCCGGTTCAGTGGATGACGGTAAAAGCACCCTCATCGGCCGGCTTCTGTACGATTCTAAATCGATCTTTGAAGATCAGATGGAGGCCATCGAGAAAAGCAGCAAAAGCAGCGGGGAAGAAGAGGTTAATCTGGCCTTGTTAACAGACGGGCTGAAAGCAGAACGAGAGCAGAAGATCACCATTGATGTGGCCTATCGCTACTTTGCCACTCCGAAAAGGAAATTCATTATTGCGGATACACCGGGCCATACCCAGTACACCCGTAATATGGTGACCGGTGCCTCTACGGCAGATCTGGCGATCATTCTGGTGGATGCTTCCAAGGGAATTCTAACTCAATCCCGGCGCCACGCCTTTATTTCATCCTTACTGAGAATTCCTCATCTGGTAGTGGCAGTCAATAAGATGGATCTGGTGGATTACAGTGAGGAAGTGTTTGACGAGATCGTAGCCGATTTTGAAGAATTTGCTCATAAACTGGAAGTAACCGATGTGACTTTCATCCCGATCTCTGCCCTTAAAGGAGATAATGTTGTGGAGCAGGGGGATAAGATGGATTGGTACAAAGGTGCCACGCTTCTCCATCATCTGGAAACGGTGAAAGTTGATGCCGCAGATAATGTGGTGGATTTCCGGTTTCCGGTGCAGTATGTGATCCGTCCGGGAATGCACTTCCGCGGGTTCTCCGGGCAGGTGGCATCAGGTCATGTACGTCCCGGTGATGAGATTCAAGTGCTTCCATCCGGTCTGACATCAAAAGTGAAGGAACTGGTTACCTTTGATGGAAATCTCGATGAAGCTAATCCAAGAGATTCAGTTACGATCACTATTGAGGATGAGATCGATATCAGTCGTGGGGATATGATCGTTCGTAAGGATAATGTACCAACCATTCGAAATGAATTCGAATCTGTGGTATGCTGGATGAATGAGAAAGAACTCGATCTGAACAAACAGTATATCCTGCAACATACCTCTAATCAGGTGCAGGTGTTTGTGGATGAGTTATTTTATAAGATCAATGTAGATACCCTGCACAGAGAAGAGACCGATACCCTGGAATTGAACGAGATCGGGCGTGTAAAGCTGAAGACCAGTAAGAGTATCTTCTTCGATCCTTATAAGATCAATCAGAAGACCGGTAGTTTCATCATTATTGATCCGGCAACGAATGTTACGGTAGGAGCAGGTATGATCCGAGCAGGTTCCACCCGGTCCAAACAGATAGGGGACGAAGGAACAGATGAGATCCTCACTTCACCGAATGTGACCTGGGAACCATGGAATATTACCCGTGAAGAGCGCGAAAGCCGAAATGGTCATAAAGCGCAGGTGCTTTGGTTTACCGGTATTTCAGGCGCAGGAAAGAGTACGATCGCCAAGGAACTGGAGAAAGAACTTTGGAACGATGGAAAACAAACGGTACTGCTGGACGGGGATCAGGTTCGTCACGGCTTGAACGGGGATCTTGGATTCAGTCCTAAAGACCGGAAAGAGAATATCCGGAGAGTGGGACATACCGCCCGGTTATTCTTCGAACATGGAAATATCGTGATCTGTACATTTGTTTCGCCCTATAAAGCAGACCGGGATGCCGTAAAAGCACTCTTCCCGGATACCTCTTTCAGAGAAGTATTTGTGACCTGTTCACCTGAAACGGCCAAATCACGGGATCCGAAAGGACTCTATGCCAGGGCAGAGAAAGGCGAGATCACTAATCTGACCGGATTTGATGCCGATCATGAAGCGCCCGGTGAGGATGCTCTGGTGATCGACACCGATAAGCTATCAGTGGAAGAAGCTGTAGCTAAGATCAAATCACTTTTATGATCTGATATATTTTACGGATCTGACTAAGTCCCGATACACTGTGTCGGGACTTTTTTTGTATTTACTCAATGTCAATATTCAATATCATCCAACTGCGGCCGAAACTCCGACCTCTCCCGACCTCCCCTTCGCAAGGGGAGGAGCTCATTTACGACTAATTTTCCCTTCAACTAGTTCCGTAGCTCCGCTGCGGAATTCCACCACAGGAGCTCTGCTCCATAGAACAATCTGTTTACCACTTTTGAGCGACATTGAATCTTAAAACTCAATCGTTAAGGCGG